>Ga0222666_1000004_pt1 | contig 238117 bp, 215 predicted proteins | sample AntAcemetagen655_FD_181710 | JGI IMG/M metagenome (GOLD analysis project Ga0222666, IMG submission 181710) | Saline water microbial communities from Ace Lake, Antarctica - #655 | ecosystem: Environmental > Aquatic > Non-marine Saline and Alkaline > Saline | place: Antarctica: Ace Lake...
AGGGGTGGCAGTTTTGGAGGGCAAGAAAGGGAAAATTAAGGTAAAAAAAGGGCAAAAAAGTGCTTCAAAACTGCCACCCCATAAAAAAAGGGACTTGGCCAAATCGACCTAAGTCCCTGATTTTACGTGGTGCCGAGACCCAGAGTTGAACTGGGGACACGGGGATTTTCAGTCCCCTGCTCTACCGGCTGAGCTATCTCGGCAACAGATTTGGCGCAATATAGCGTTTAGCAAAGATTCGGTCAAGCATAAATTTCTAAGGAATGACCTCATTCACCCCAAAAAAAAACATCAAGGGATTCATGGCCGAGAAACAACGGCGTTTTCGACAACGCCCAAGAGTATCTTTCCCTGAAAATCTTCCGATTACTGCAAAAAAAACTGACATCGTTAACGCCATTAGAAAATACCCGATAGTGATTATTTCCGGCGATACGGGTTCCGGAAAAAGCACTCAGATCCCCAAAATGTGCCTTGCAGCCGGTCGGGGCATTGACGGCAAAATTGCCTGCACACAGCCCCGTCGCATCGCCGCCACCACTATTGCGGCCCGAATCGCAGATGAACTGGGAGAAACCATTGGAAATTCAGTCGGGTACAAAATTCGTTTTAAAGACCGCACCAGCAAACGCGGCTATATCAAGGTGCTGACCGATGGCATGTTACTGGCGGAGACGCAACAGGAACCATATCTAACCCAGTACGATACCATCATTGTTGATGAGGCCCACGAACGAAGTTTGAACATTGATTTTATTTTAGGAATTCTGAAAAAACTGCTCAAAAAACGAAAAGACCTGAAGTTGATCATCACGTCCGCCACCATTGACACGGAAAAATTCTCTAAAAGGTTCGATGATGCACCGGTGATACAGGTATCCGGACGGCGATATCCGGTCTCGGTCCAATACCGGCCGGTTGACCCGGAACTTCAGGAAAAAGGGGACATCACCTATGTGGATGCGGCGGTGAAGGCCACAGAAGACATCAGCCGATCCGGCGCGTTCGGGGATATTCTGGTATTCATGCCAACGGAGCGGGATATTCTTGAGACCTGTGAAAGACTGACAGCGCGAGCGCTCAGAAACGTCACCGTATTGCCCCTGTTTGCGAGGTTGCCGGGCCCTCAGCAGGCCAAAGTCTTTGCAACCGCAAACGGACGTAAGGTCATTGTATCCACCAACGTGGCGGAAACCTCTTTGACCATTCCAGGCATCAAATACGTGGTGGACACGGGACTCGCAAGAATCTCACGGTATCTTCCCAGAACCCGTTCAACCAGCCTGCCCATAAGCCCCATTTCCAGGAGCAGTGCGGATCAGCGTGAAGGGCGTTGTGGTCGTCTGGAAAATGGCGTCTGCATTCGGCTCTATTCAGAGGAGGATTACGAATCCCGACAAGAATTTACCGACCCCGAAATCCTCAGATCCAACCTTGCGGAGGTCATCCTTCGCATGATTTCCCTGAAGCTCGGAAAGATAGCGGCCTTTCCATTCCTTGATAAACCCAACCCCAGAAGCATCAAAGACGGATTTGACCTGCTGGTGGAGATGGGGGCTGTCATTCGAAAAAGGGGTGAACCGGTCCTGACGCAGCGAGGCCGCATGATGAGCAAAATGCCCATCGATCCGAAAATATCCCGCATGATCCTCGAAGCGGAAAGCAATGGCTGCGTGTATGATGTGGCCGTTATCGCATCGGCCCTGAGTATTCAGGATCCCAGGGAGAGACCTTTTGAAAAGGCGGCCCAGGCGGATCAGGCCCATGCGAAATTCAGGGATTCGGGTTCTGATTTTATCACACTGCTCAATATCTGGAACCATTATCACCGTTCCTTTAAGACCCTGCGGACCCAGAACAAAATGCGAAAGTTCTGTAAAGCGCATTTCCTATCTTTTGTCCGCATGCGGGAATGGCACCACATCCATGAACAGATCTCCAATATTCTGAAATCCCAGGGGATCAGAAATGAAAACAAGCAAAACCAAAAGAACGTGAAAGATCGATATGCCGCCATCCACCAATCGGTTCTAAGCGGTTATTTATCCAATATCGCCGTTAAAAAGGACAAAAACATTTACCTGGCGGCCAGGGGAAGAGAAGCCATGCTGTTTCCCGGCTCCACCCTGTTTAACAAAAGTCCGGACTGGGTCGTGGCGGTGGAAATGGTCAAAACATCCAGGCTCTTTGCCAGAACCGCCGCAAAAATTGATCCGGAATGGCTGGAAACCCTCGGCGGCAGCCTGTGTAAGTCCACCTACACCAACCCCCACTGGGAAAAGAAAGCGGGACAGGTCCGGGCATATGAACAGATCAGCCTGTACGGTCTGGTCATTGTTTCAAATCGGTCCGTGTCATATGGACCCATCGATCCGTCAATGTCTCATGCAATCTTTGTCAGATCGGCCCTGGTCGAAGAAGAGAACATGAATAAAAAATTCAGTTTCCTGGTCCATAACCACACCCTCGTGGAAGAAATCACAAAAATGGAGGAGAAAGTTCGACGGCGGGGCATTCGGGTCAGCGATGAGCGTATGGAAGCATTCTATTCATCAAGGCTCCCGGACGTGTACGATATCCGAACACTTGAGAAACAGATCAGAAAACGGGGAAATGATGACTTTCTCAAAATGACCCGATCCGACGTCATTGCCGAAATTCCCGACCAGGAAGAGGTCGCCCTGTATCCGGATGAAATGAACGTCGGAAACGGCGCCTTCCAGTTCTCCTATAAGTTCAAGCCCGGCAAACCGGATGACGGGGTCACCCTAGAAGTACCGTTAAATCAAGCCTCCCAGGTGTCACCCCATCAACTGGACTGGATGGTGCCGGGTCTTTTCAAGGAAAAAATCACCGCCCTTATTAAAGGGTTGCCCAAGCGCTATCGCAAACAGCTCGTGCCCGTGTCCGGCACCGTGGAAATAATTCTGAGCGAGATGGAAAAATCCCGAGACCCGTTGATTTCGACCCTTGGAAGCTTTATTTACAAACGCCTCGGGGTGGATATTCCAGCGGCCGCGTGGGCGGATTCGGATATTCCCGAACACCTGCAAATGCGGGTTTCCATCAGGGACCATCGAAACCGGGAATTGAAATCCGCCAGGGATACGTCAATCCTGAACAAATTGCCGGAAGTCGACAAAAAACAGACTGAAAAACAATCCAACGTCTGGCGAAAAGCGACGGCGCAGTGGGAAAAACGGAACATCGTATCATGGTCTTTCAAAACCCTTCCGGAAACAGTTTCCCTGACCCCCGGGCTTGTTGCCTTTCCCGCCCTTTCACCGGCTGAAAACAGTGTTGAGATCCACCTTTTCAGAAATCGGCAGGAAGCCCTCGAATCCCACCGGCGCGGCGTCAAAAAATTATTCATGCTCAACTTCGGAAAAGAGCTGAAGCTGCTCAAAAAAGATCTCAAAACACCCGCGCACTTATCTTCTAAAACCATTGATTTCGGTGGCCCGAAGTCTGTGGAAACCGCCATGTTTAAAACACTTATGACCCGCTTCTTTGATCGCGATATTCGAACGGAAACCGCGTTCAAAAATGAGGCTCAGTCCATTGCCCTTGATATTTTCCCCGCAGGCAAACGATTAATGGAACTTACGGGACAGGTCCTTTCCGCTTACCATCACGCAATACAGTTCATCCATCAAATGGAGATTAAGAACAAAAACAACCCTCCCGCAGAAGCCCTTTGCAAGAGTCTTTTGACGGATATGGGGGCACTGGTTCCTCAGGATTTTCTGGAACGCTATGACATGGCCCATCTGGCCCATGTGCCCAGGTATCTCAGAGCCCTTGAAATCAGGGCCGAACGGGGCGCCTATAACCCGGACAAAGATCGAGAAAAGGAAGCGCTCGTTGCACCCTTAAAGGCGGTCCTCATCAGAAACCTCCCTCACATCACTTCGGGGGCTTCCCCTGAAAAAAGACGCGCTTTTGAAGAGTTTTTCTGGATGGTGGAAGAATATAAGGTCTCTGTTTTTGCCCAGGAACTGAAGACTTCCATACCGGTTTCGGCCAAGCGATTGGATGAAAAAATGCGGGAATTGGAACGGATGGTGTAAACACAACACCTCACCGGATCAGCTGTTGGTACCGGTTACAAAAGGTGTTTTAAACGGTTTGGGAATCTTTTCATTTGTGGGTAGTATATCTCGTGGGACCAGCGCCCATCCGGATCAACTCTCTGTTTTCCGTAATATTTATGGTGCATGTCTTTTTCCCGGCCTTTATTGCTTTAACGGCAAGATCGAAAGTTCCGGTGCCGATTCCGGCGTGAATAATAAATATTTCGTCGGATAAAGCCGCGACAAAATCATTCCTCTGGTTTGCCAGTTTTGCTGTTACTCTTTTATGACTTCTTGCAAATGGCGAGACAACCAACAGTCTGTTTTCCGCGAGTGGTTTTCTCCATGCATCCGGCATTCGCATATTGTCGATGGCTCGGGCAGGGCAAATTATAATTGACTGCGTACCGCGAAGGAGTAGATTAAGACATTCTTGCTCCATATGAGAATGAAAGCCGCCTATAACCGTTCTTCCTGTATCACGTAGAGTACGGACATGATCAAGGGCCGGAAGGATCAGGCTCCCGGGACAGGAACGTGAACAAAAGAGGCCGGTGATCGCAGTCTGAGCGTTAATTAAAATATCAAGATTGCCAAATGCCGTGAGTCGGGAGAAAGCACTTCCAAGTTTTAGCATCAGGTGTTTTGGGAAATGCTTGTCTTTTGTGGTAAGGATTTTGAATTGCATGATTAGGGAACCAGATCATTCTGTTGTCTTAATAGTTCCAGTTTTGATCGGCAATGATCTTCAGAAGTTCCTCTTCAAGAGTCCTGAATGCCGCCAGCTCCCTCAAAGGTGCGAAACTGGAAGTAAATTTGGTAACATGAGAGGCAAGGCTGTTGACGGCCAGCCTTTTCAACCGCCGTTTGTTGGTAGTTCCGCTGGCCAAGCGCAGAAGATCATACAGAATTTTCTTTGGGTTGGGCTGTGCTTCAATATTGTTCATAACCGGCAGTTCCAAAGCTTGATTGCCATTCGGATTACCTGCCGCTTTTCGAATAGCCGTTTCATCAGAGAAAAGCCATGCCTCCGTCATCCTGACCGGCACAACACAGACCGCAGGAGGATGCGCCATGTTTTCCACAAGCGCTTGTTTGATTTCACCGACTCTCTTTTCCCGAGTCATTCCTTCCGCATCCCTGTGAACAAACAAGAGATCACAAGGATAAAGCGCTACACTTGTTCTTATCTTTTCCGGCAATTGCTTTGGCGCTCTGGGTAGTCTCCTTAAATCAGCCCATTCCGATTGAATGGCATAATCGGAACAATGTTGATACAACAGCCATGAAAGGATCGGAAGCAATGCCTTGTCGGAACTGCCGTCCGTCAACAGGGTATAATGGATTTCCTTCATTACATTGCTCCTGGAAACGGCAGCATCATCTGCTTGATATCATCTCTGTCAACAACCCGGCTGATTTTTTGCGCTTTACTTTTCTTCCCAGTATCCGCTCCCTCTCCATCAGTCTCAGGTTCTGGGCCAATGGGGTTGAGGTAGGAAAGTAATTTTCCTTTGGATACAACCCATGTTTCCTCCGGCGCTTTGGTGCGCCAGGTATTATCCAGACAACTTAAGGACAATCCCTTAAAACGTTTTCCCCCATCCACGTATTCCTTCAGTTCAGCCACTAACAGACAATCATCCGGTATCTGACCCACAACGGCCGGGGAATGGGTGTTGATGATGACCTGGCTGAGAGGATTATCCGGACCAATGGGATCGCCCGTATCCGTGGCAATATCCTGGAGAAGCCGGATCATAGCCGGAATACGTTCAGGGTGGATGCCGTTTTCCGGCTCCTCCAAACAAAGCAGACTCTGTTCCTCGCTGTCCATGCCAAGCACGGTCAGTGCCAGAAAACGTAAGCTGCCGTCCGACAAAGACCTGGCTGGATGAGCGGTCCCGTCATGGTCCACCACCTCCAGGGTCAGCGATTCGCGCTTTTCATCCCGGTCAATACGCACCTCCTGTACATCGTCAATCAGTTCGGAGAGACGACCGGCAACTTCGGCGTAAATCTGGCCCGTTGTCTGGTCATCATCCACGTTGTTTGAGTATTGCCTGTTTCCTGCCAGGCGATATAAGGTAGCCGGCAGGTGGGATCCGTCCGGCCCGAGTTTTCGGGGGGCGGCAATGTCATCGGGTTTACGCAGAGCAGAGGGTTCAAGCTGCAATAATCGCCAGGACTGCATCTCCCTTCTGACCAACAAGGCGGTAGGCGTTTCTGCCGCGTTAGTGGCCGAAGAAAGAACAGTGCGAGGCAAGCCGGCGGCTGGAAAAGGAGAGCCAGGCCCTCTCCGCCATTTTTCCGTCTTACCTCCGCCACTATCCTGGTGCATCCTGATGATCCGGTCCGGACCGTCACCTTTGGTTGAAATAAAAGGAGCGCTCCGTTTTCCTCGTACTGCGGATTTTCTCCAGGTTGTGATTTGATGGGGAAACAAAAATTTTTTACCCGCATCTCCCAGCTTTATACGTTCCAATTCTTCGTGCAGAACTTCCAGCCCTCCCTGTGCATCGTCGCCGTTATCCCGGCGATAAGCCAGACTGACAGCATATCTCAGAGAGGTAATGCCGGCCACCGCCATTTGACCGTAATCATCCATCCCCTTGTGCGGAATGATCATTTCCACTTCAAAGGACATTTTATCGGCGTAATCTTCGCCAATCTGATGAAAGAGATGACGAACGTCGGCGGCCCGGCCGCCTTCGCCGCGGACGAATATTGCCGCTTCAATGAGCGGCTTTTCCGCCAGAGCGCTCAAAAACATGATGGCGTCAAAAAGATTTGATTTTCCAACACCGTTGGCGCCGGCTACACAGGTAAACGGTCCAAAGCGCACGTCAACGTCAACAAGATTCTTGAAACCGGAAATTTTCATTCTGGTGATCATGATGGCACCCTTATTTTATCCCCATGCGGTATAATCGATGATTGAACCCTATCGGGTCAACTGGCGGTACTTGATCCGGCTGGGCACCGCTGCGTCGGCACCTAACCTCTTTCGGCGATCCGCCTCATATTCCGTCCAGTTTCCTTGGAAAAACGTCACACGGCTCTCCCCTTCAAAGGCGAGGATATGGGTGGCGATGCGGTCCAGAAACCATCGATCATGGCTGATGACCACCGCACAGCCGCCGAAATTAAGAAGGGCTTCTTCCAGGGCTCGCAAGGTGTTGACGTCAAGGTCGTTGGTGGGCTCATCCAGCAGGAGCACATTGGCCTCCTCCCTGAGCATCTTGGCCAGATGCACCCGGTTGCGCTGCCCCCCGGAGAGAGCCCCCACTTTTCGCTGCTGTTCCGATCCTGAAAAGTTGAACCGCGCCACATAGGCCCGGGAATTAAGCAGATGCGTGCCCAGCTGGATCTGATCGTTTCCCCCCGTAATCTCCTCCCAGATGGTTTTGTCACCATCCAGTGTGCGGCTCTGGTCCACATAGGCCGGCTTGACCGTATCACCCAGATGAATGGCGCCGCTGTCAGGAGTTTCACGGCCGATGATCATCTGAAACAGGGTGGTCTTTCCGGCACCATTGGCACCGATAATCCCGATGATACCGCCGGGGGGCAGACTGAAATTCATGTTTTCAATGAGTAACCGACCGTCGAACCCTTTGGTGACGTTTACCGCCTCGATTACCTGATCCCCCAGTCGGGGCCCCGGGGGAATGAAAAGTTCAAGATTCTTTTCTTTTTCCCCCACCTCCTGGGAGAACAGCTTGTCGTAGGCGCTGATGCGCGCCTGGCTTTTGGCGTGCCTTCCCTTGGGGGACATGCGGATCCATTCCAGTTCCCGTTCCAGAGTTTTCTGCCTCGCCGATTCAGTCTTTTCGTCCCGGCGCAGCCGTTCCTGCTTCTGTTCCAGCCAGCTGGAATAATTCCCTTTCCAGGGGATGCCCCGACCACGGTCCAGTTCAAGAATCCAACCGGCCACATTATCCAGGAAATACCGGTCATGGGTAACCGCAATGACCGTTCCCGGATAACGCTTCAGATGGTGCTCCAGCCAGGCCACACTTTCCGCATCCAGGTGGTTGGTGGGTTCGTCCAGCAGTAAAATATCCGGCTTCTGCAGCAGCAGCCTGCACAGGGCCACACGCCTTTTCTCACCACCGGACAGCACATTTACAGACCGGTCTTCAGGAGGGCATCGCAGAGCATCCATGGCCATTTCCAGTCGTGCATCCAGATCCCAGGCATCCAGGGCATCGAGTTTCTCCTGAACCCGGGCCTGCCGGTCAATAAGCTTATCCATGGCATTATCATCCATGGGTTCGGCAAATTTCAGGTTGATCTCCTCAAATTCCCTGAGGGCCTCAACCGTCTCCCGGACTCCTTCTTCCACCACCTCCCGAACCGTCTTATCCACATCCACCAACGGTTCCTGCTCCAGATAGCCCACCGTGTACCCTTCACTGAGGACGGTCTCACCACCGAAATCCTGATCTTCACCGGCCAGTATCCGCAACAGAGAACTTTTTCCCGAGCCGTTGAGCCCTAGAACACCGATTTTGGCGCCAAGGAAATAGGACAGGGAAATATCTTTTAATACCGGTTTTCGATCATAAGACTTGCTGACCCGGACCATTGAATAGATGATTTTATTGACTTCTTTTGGCACTGAAGCTCCTTATTTTTGGTCTTTCAAAACAGCGTAAACATCCCGAATAATTTTTTCAGAGACTTCCTGCATGGCCAGGCTCATGGTTTCCGCAAGCCCCCGGGGATGCTCCTCTTTACATCGCCGGGCCACCCGATAGGATTTCTGAAATAAAATCCGTTTGCTGACATCCGGTTCCTGTAACACCACCAGCGTAATGCTCAACCCCAGTACCGCATCCCACCTTTCGGGCGTATCCAGTTCAAAAAATTCATCCACGGATCCTTCCAGGGCATAGGAAGCGGCCTGGTGGCTTTTATGGGTAAATACGGCTTTAAACAGGCCGGAGTCCCTCAGATCCCGTGCCAGAAAATAGGTTGCGAAACTCCCGGGGTTTGCGATCCATTTGGAATACACATATTCATCCCGCTTAAATGATTTGTCGCGATAGATCATGCGGTTGGAATTATAGATCGGCGCCACCCCGAAGCGATCCACCCGAAGCACCGCTTTAATGGGTTTTGGGTCTTCTATTTCCGGAACCGTGTATTCAAGGGTAAAATAATTGATTTTCGGCTTGGGTTTTTTCAATGCGGAACACCCTGCCAGGCAAAAGAGACTGCAAAAAACCAATACCAGAAATCTTTCACGCTTTAACATCTGTTGCCTCCTCTTATGGTTCCCCATTATCCGTCTCCAAGGCCCTCGGCACGGCCGGTTCCCCGAATATCAACTGTGACGGGCTGTCTGAAAGGACTTCCAGAAATCGATCCAGGTGTTCCGTTGCCCGCTCCAGGTTCTGCGCGCTTATCAGAAGCTGGACCTTGAGTCGATTCAGGGCGTCATCGGTGTTGCCGATGAAAGCGGCCCCCTTCTCCAGCAACTTGTTGGCATTGACCATGGCTTTCTTGAGGTCCATGACCGCCTCTGAAACCGGCTCCTCGTTTCTGGCCACGAACCCTTCCATTCGGACCAGGGTTCGGTCCACCTGGGCCAGGCTGTTTCCGGCTTTTTCCATTAATCCATCAAGGGATTTGGCCGCGTGATCCACCGAACCGAGGATGCTATCCCATTTTCCATTTTTCAGTATGCGATCCGCACTGGTGAGAGACGACTGCAATTTGTTTGAAATCCCCTTGACATCCGCGTCTGCGATCATGATGTTGGCGTTATCCAGGGTTAATTTTATTTTATCGGAAATACCCGGGAGGTCAATGGACTTGAAATGTTTCAAAACCTCATCCAGCCCCCTGAGCAATCGGTTGATTTCAGAGGGTTTTGATGCCACGATGGGGTATTCCGTTGGAAAAGAAAGCACCGGGGACTCATCAGGCTCGCCCTTTTTTTTGCGATCCAATTCAACCAGCATACTGCCGGTGATCCCCACGTTCTTGAGCTGTGCCACAATGTTGTTGTCCAGTTTCTGCCCTGACTCAATCTTGAGGATCACCTGGATTAATTTTGAATCCGGCGCCACCCCAATGCTCTCAACCCGACCGATGGAAACACCTCGGTATTTCACCGGAGAATCCTTTTTGAGACCTTGAACCGACTCATTGAAATAGGTCACGTAAAACTTCCCCTTCTCAAGATACCGGCTCATCCCCAGCCAGACAATGGCCAACACGCTGATGGTCAGGCCGCCGGCTACAAAAAGGCCCACTGTAAATTTCGCTTTTCTTGATGCCATTTAAAACCTCTTGCAATCAGGACTGGCCTTTTTCAATCAGGCCCGGCGGTTGAAAAATTGCTTGACAAACGCGTTCTGGCTGTTATCCCGAAGATATCTGGGATTCCCTTCGGCAATCATGCCTTTGGCTTTCTTGTCCAGCATGATGATCCTCGAGGCCACCGTAAAAATGCTGTCCAACTCATGGGTAACAATCACCATAGTGGTCCCGAGGGTTCGGTTCAAATGAAGCAACAGATTGTCCAGTTCCGCAGAGGTAATGGGATCCAGACCCGCAGACGGCTCATCGAAAAAAAGGATCTTTGGATTCAAAGCCATGGCGCGAGCCAGCCCTGCCCTCTTTTTCATGCCGCCGCTCAGCTCTGAGGGCAGATGGTTTCCGTACCCGTCCAGATTGACCAGGCCCAGCTTCATTTTAACCAGCATATCCACGGCATCCTTTTTGAGCGAGGTATATTCCTCAATGGGGAGTGCAACGTTTTGCGCCACGGTCATGGAACCGAACAACGCCGCGCTCTGATAAAGGACACCGATCTTCGTCAGAATTTTTTTCAATCCGTCTTCGTCTTCAGCGATGACTTCATCACCGTCAACCAGGATTCGGCCTGCATGGGGGCTTAAGAGCCCGATGAGGCTTTTGAGCAATGTACTCTTTCCGCAACCGCTGCCGCCAAGAACAACGAATATTTCGCCCTCATAAACCTTGAAATTGACATCCCTGAAAATAACCGCATCTCCATACCGTACTTCAAGGTCCTTTACCTCTATAATGGCTTTTCTACCCATCGGTTGTGTTTCACCCGGTATATCGAAGAATCACTGAAAAAATTGAATCAAAAAGGATAATTAAAAAAATGCTGCTGACCACGGCGGATGTGGTGGCCTGCCCCACGGAAGCGGCGCCCCCACTCACTTGAAATCCCCTGAGACACCCCACCCAGGTAATGACCAATCCGAAAATACCGCTTTTCAAAACCCCCCAGAACACATCAAAAAGGGTCAGGGTGTTAACGGTCTGGGCTACATAGGCGCCGGCCGTCAAATCCAGCATGAAAACGCCTACCAGAAGACCGCCGGCAATGGCAAAAATATCAGAAAAGAGCGTCAAGATAGGCACCATGACAATGGCGGCAATCAGCTTTGGGATTACCAGGAACCCAACGGGATCGAACCCCATGGTAAAAAGTGCATCCACTTCCTCGGAAATCTTCATGGTGCCGATTTCAGCCGCAAAGGCCGAGCCGGATCTTCCCGCAACAATAATGGCCGTCATGATGGGCCCCAGTTCCCGGGTCATGGAAAGACCCACCAGTGAGGCCACATAGATGTTCGCACCGAACTGTTCCAACTGAACGGAGGACATGAAAGCCATGATCAATCCCATCAGAAAGCTGATCAGTGCGACGATGGGTAGGCCATCCACTCCGGTCTTCTGCATGTAATCCAGGGTGTCTTCTCTGCGGAGCAACTTGGGATGAACCAGGTGTTGGCCCAGGGAGAGGGTAATGGCACCGATAAAAGAGACGGCGTATTTGATGTCGTTGAGGATATCATAGGTTTTTTCGCCCAGCCGAACGAAAACCCCCTGCCGCCGCTTTTTCTCGAAGGAAACCTTCTTAAACAGGGAATCGAATCTCAGAAACATCAACATTTCCCTGATCTTTTCACCGGGATGGCGCAGATTAAAATCCCCGTTGCCTTTAACGGCGATTTTACGCAACTCAACCAGTACCAGGGCTCCGAAATCATCCAGATATGTAACATTTTCCATGTCCACGGTGAGGTTACCGGGAGGGTTTTGGGAAAAATAGCGCGACAAATCTTCCATCAAGCTGCCGGCATTACTCGAATCCATACGTCCATGAAACCGGATGGTGGTGCCGTCTTCTGTATTTTCAGAAATTTCATATGGAAGGGGGGGATTGGCGGTATTCAATATTTTTCAGGACCCGTCAAAGGGAAGATGCTTCAGATCATCCTCATTTACATTGTATTTTTCTTTCAGTTTTTCAAGATCCACCTGGAAAACCAACCAACCCAGGAATTCGCCATCCTTTTTCATCTTAAAAGCCATTTCAACGGCCTTGCTGCCCATGGGATTCTGTTTCGTAGCCCGATAAAGTGATAAAACGCTGTAGGGCCTGTTTGCACTTTGATCAAACGGTATACCGGAATAGCTGCTGTCCACCATCTTTTCCGCATCGAAACCGGTCAATGTGGCATAGGCTTCAAATACCTTTTTATTTTCATCCAGCAATACCAGACCGTTATAGGGGATTGAAACCCCTTTTTGAACATCCAGAAACCCTTTAATGATTTGTTTGGTTTTTGCACGGTCACCCGCCTTTAGCGGTTCGACCAGAAACGATTCAAGCATTTTGAAGGTAATCGATAAATCATCCCTGAACTGGCGTTTTCGGGAATCGGTTATTTTATACCCTTTTGAAAAATAGGGGTAGCCAAACAGTATGCCCACTGCAAAAAGCGCCAGAAGCGCTATTGAGGGGATCAACCAGCGCCTTGTGCGCTTGTAACGTCGCTCCAGGTTTTCTACGGATGTAACATCTCTACCGACGAAAAGCACACCGCGAAAATTGTGTTGGCCGTCATATAGAACCTTCGTACTGGTGGAAACGAAGCATATCCCCTTTTCCGGATGCCTGATTTTTAATACTTTTTCCTGAATGGTATCGCCGGCCTTGAGCTCTTCGAGGAGGTTCCTGTAAACCAGAGGATCATCATAAATCCTTTCGGCAGATTTGCCGCGCATCTGCGCATCATCTCTACCGTAAAGTTTTTCAGCTGCCGCATTCCATGTTGAGATATTTCCGTCCTTATCGACAATGATGACCGCATCGGGGAGCTGATCACACAATTCCCGAAACCCGAACAGGGTCTGACTGGTGGCATCCAAGCGTTTCGCCAGGAACTTCGCCACCACGGTCACCACTTCCGGAAATTCCTTCAAAAAAGGCTCCACATTCTCTTTGGGAATGCGGACCGCTTTTACATCGGTCATGGCCTTTACGGTGGCCGTTCGCTTCTCATTCAGAAGGAACGACATTTCCCCGAACACAACGCCTTCCTTAACGATATCGGCAATCTTTTTTGTCCCTTTGAGAACATCCAGTTTGCCGGACACCAGGACATAAATGTCCTGGGAATCGTCCCCTTCAAAAAACAGGGTCTCACCTGTTTCATAAGAAACAAGGTATTTCTCCATTTCGGAGCTGTTAATGACTCTGTTCAGCATGAGATTCTCACCAGAATATTTATTTTGATTTCAGTGTATCCGCAAATGGTATTTTCGTCAAGCGCTTGCACGTTTCACCTCTTGGGCCTCAAACGGCTGGATCCGCGACATGGTAGCTCGGGGGATCTTTCATTTAAGGTGAATACAGGGGAAGAGAAACGACAACAGTGGTCACACCATTTTCCGATCGAATTTCCATTTTTCCATCGAGCAAACGCAGAATTCGGTGCGTAATATAGAGGCCTCGACCTTCACCGGCCCCCTCAAGACTTTTCATCTGATCCTGTTGGGACATTTCGCCGCTGTTGGTAATTTCCGCACAGGCCCATTCCCCATGAGCATAGGTTCGAACCGCCAGGACACCCCCCTTCAGCGGAATCGCTTTGGTCGCGTTATTCAAGAGGTTGTCAAATACCCGCTCCATGTGAACTGAATGGCATTTGACCCTCAAATCCCGATCATACGGTCCTTGATTCAGTGTTACATTCTGCCGGAGCAACTCTTTAATGGCCTCTTTGTTGATCTCAACCCTGTTCTCCACCGTACGGGAAAAATCCACAATCTGTTCTTCCCCTACCGCGTAGAGACCCATGGCCAATTCCTGCAGCCGACTGGTTTCCTCCAGCAGGATATCCACGTATTTTTGAATCTGTTCCCTGGAGGATTCCAGATCATCTTTTCGCATCAGGGATTTCAGGCGACGCGCAAAGCCGGCTGTTGCAATAGCCGGGTTTTTGAAATCATGGAGGGCATCATCCAGTTGCTCCATTTTTTGCGCCTTCATCAATTCCCGGCCCAGAAAGAGAAAAACCCCAATCTCTTCCTCCCGGTACCTTTTTCGATAGTCCAACGCGTCAAATGTCATAAAATGGGTAATTTCGCCACCCACCTTGAGGGGGATAAACAGGATCGAATTTATCCCGTGGCGCCTGGCAAACCGCTTATTGCTTTCCGACATCAGGGCGCTGCGTTCCACATCGACAATTAGAATGTAAAACGGGGTCACCTCTTCATATCTGGAGTCGCCCGTATAGTTCCTGAGGTTCAACAGCAATTCATAAACGGGCTCACTGTTGACCGGCACGGCCTTCCCTACGGAATGGTAACCCCCGATTAACGGAAAACCCGCCTGCAGGACAACCTGATCCAGCGCAGAACCCACCGAAAACAAGGCGCAACTCTGAAGATCCACCATATCCGCCAGTTCCGGAACCACTTCGTTGAAAACCTCCGCCAGCTTCACCCCGCCACGGCTTCCCAACTTGAGAAAAATATGGTTCACAATATCTTCCCGCTTTTCAGCGACTCGGTTCAAATTCAGAATTTTTTTATGGGCAATGACAAAGCTGAGCCTTTTGGCCATGGTGTTGGCGGTTCTGCTTTCAAGAGGACTGAACTTTCGCTCACCGTCCTCATAATAGAGCTGAATAACACCAAGAGTATCCCGTTCTCTGGGGAAAAAACGGGGAATTTCGAAGGGAATGGCCATCAAGGAGTGGAGGCCTTCTTTAATAACGGCCCCTTTATTGTGATATAAATCCTCTTTCAGCAGATTGGCGGCAAAATAGGTCCGGCGGCTTCGCAACACCTCCCCGGCAATGCTGTCCTCCAGGGGGATGGCGGTTTCCCGCGTCTCCTCTCTGGACGGGTACGATCCATAGGAAAGCATCTGTTCGGTCTTGGGGTCATATATCCGTACGGAAGCAGATGTTGCCCCCAAAAAAGAAACCATGTGGGAGGTGGCTTTTTCCAGGATTTCCTGCTCAGAAAGGTCCGGATCGATATCGACGATTTCGTCGACCTTTCCGGCAAACCGTCCCAGAAACTTTGGCAGAAGGTTTTCTTCAATCCATTGAATGTAATGCGTCCAGAATTCCGCATCTTCAGGAAAGCTTTCGGCCCAGGGTTCCAGCCGGATCTCCCTGATCAGATTCTCCAATCCCGTCAACATAGAAGGCACTCTCACCGTTGGGCATGGTCGAAATGAAGTGCACCAAAATAACAAATGCCCTTCAGAAAGTCAAGAGGGGCACGTTACAGCGTGCCCCTACGCAGCGTATCCCCTACATGATCCTCCCCCTTGACCCCTATGCCTGCCTGTGGTAGATCTGATTTGAAATGCCCATGAATATCAGAAGATCTTTTGAAATACTTGAAATCGGTGCAGACGCCACAGAAGACGAGGCGAGACAGGCTTACAAGGATCTTGTGGCGGTCTGGCACCCGGATCGCTTTTCTCACAACCCACGCCTGAAAAAGAAGGCAGAGGAAAAATTGAAAGAAGCCAACCTGGCGTTTGAAACGGTGCAGGCTTTTTTTTCCGGCACAGGGAAAAAACAAGCCCCTGGCGGAGAGCAAAGGGGAAAAGACGGGTTCAGCAAAACGGAACTGGCTGCGGAACTGGGTACCGGTGCCGTTCTGACCCTCTGGTCTTATCTCTCGGATAAAATCAACCACATATTGACTGATGATGTTAAGAAAAACAGATAGAAACCACCCAACCCTTGAGAAAAAAGTTCCCAAGGTGTTCAAAGGAGTTGTGATTCATGTTTTCAGATGATACGATGCGGAACGCAACGTTAACTTAAGGGGGCTGTCATGAAAAAACGCCATAAAAGCATAATAGTGGTTCTGATCGTATCGCTTGCGCTTTTTTCCTGCTTGGGACAAATCGCCATGGCACAGGACCGCATTAAGGCACTGGACGACGATAAGGCTGCCTACATGATGGGAGATCTCGTCATCATGAGACCCCTTGGCATCGCCGCCACCGCCGTGGGGGCAGTCACCTACGTGTTGTCCCTCCCCTTTTCCCTGCTTGGCGGAAATGAGGCGGAGGCTAGGCAGAAACTCATGGGAGACCCGGCGGGGTATACGTTTCAAAGGCCCCTGGGTGATTTTTAAAGTGGTGATGATCAACCATCAGCGTTTTCAATTGCCCGGATTCGTCGGCTCAAGGTTTGCAGCAGTTCAATGGCGACGGACGGATACTTTTTGATCTCATCCCTGAAATTCCATTGGTCCAGAGAAAGCATCTCGGAATCCATCCGCGTAACAACACTTGCCGTCCTGACGTAATCATCAATCAGCGCCATTTCACCAAAGTAGGTTCCGGACCCGAGCGCTCTCAAGAACACTTCAGAAGGCTCACCCAGATCTTTTATGACCGCTACTTCGCCGGAAACGATGATAAACAACCGCCCATCCCTGGCACCCTCCCTGACGATCACATCCCCCTTCTCATAGCGATGGCGTTGGGCCAATTTCGATAACCGCTTAAGGTCCCGCTTCTTCATCAATGAAAAAAGTGCGATTTTTGACAGTATTTCAGTATGATCCATGATGGTTCCTCTGAACAATCATAAAAGGTATTCCGGGTTCACATTCTGTAGCGCATGAAAAATATTTCCTTTGATTTTACGGCTTTTCCGGTAAAAACTGTTCAGCATGTCCTTGATTTCTTCCCGTTTGGTCGCCCCCGCGCTGGGGCATCCCAGTTGGACCCGGGGAAAATCCATTTCTCCGGCATAACGTCTTATGAGATCTTCATCCAAAAGATAAAGGGGTCTAATCACCGTCAATTTGCCGCCAAAAAGTTCCTGCACCGGCAGCATGGTACTGATGGAAGCACCATAGAAAATATTCAAGAAAAGGGTTTCAATGATATCGTCTTTGTGGTGACCCAGGGCGATTCGGTTGCACTGAAGGGTATCCGCCAGCTCAAAGAGCAGTTTTCTTCTCATTCGCGAACAGAGAAAGCAGGGGTTTTTCCGGTTTTCCGGACCGTGCGCTCTTGGGCCGATGTCGCTTTCAATGATCCTGTAATCAAACCCGCGTGATGAGAAAAACGCCTCCATTTCCCTGGCGGAATTTCCACCAAAACCGGGGTCCACATGGACAGCGGTAATGTCATAGGAAATGGGAATCCTTCTCAACCTTTCATGCAAAACCCGCAGAAGAACCAGGCTGTCTTTGCCACCCGATACCGCAACCAGAACATGATCCCCGTCTCGAATCATCTTCTGACGGTGAATGGCCTTTCCCGTGAGCCGCTTTATCTCCTTGGCAACAAAGCCCAATCTTTGTCCCTTAATAATAGGAAGATTTCCTTTTCCGCTGTTGCCTTCCCATGACCAGGCCGAAAATAAGTCCCACCAGCAACACCACCGCACCTGACAGAAACCATCGGTTTCGTTGCGAAGACTTCAACACCATGTTTTCCTTCTGCAGGGTTTCCAGGGTCACACGTGCTTCCTGCAGGGCTTTCAATGTCTCATCGTGGGTTTCCTGAAGCGCCATTATAGAACCGGAGGCTTTTTTCAGAGATTCATATTTCGTTTTGACGCTCTTTAGCTCGTTTTCCGCCTTTTCCAGCTTTTCACTCATCAGTTCTTTTTCACCGGATGAGGCCGTCCACTCTTTTTCAATGTTCTCAGTCCGTTGTTTGAGACGAACATTCTCCTCTTTCAAACCCTCCACCTGAACCTTCCACGGAACATCACGGGTTAAAAAGCTGCTGACAATCCATCCCTCATAACTACGGGAAACATTTCCCACGAGACGAACGTGACTCCACCCGGATTGGGTCTCAAGGATCTCCACGGGTGTATCCTGTTTAAGCATTGTGATAATCTTATCTTTTGTGCTCGGTCCTCCCCGCAGGGTTAATTTTGATGTGTTCACCACATAAGCCTTTTCGGCCCAGCAGGTGTGGACTGAAAGAATCACCCAAAGACCCAATAACATCATCATCGCAATTTTCTTCATCTGGCTTTTCCCCTCTAAGCTTTAGGCTGAAAGTTGAAATGGCTTTGCACTCTGGCCTTCTACCCCTTTTCCTTTTTAATCACCCTGATATCCGTAATCATGGTTCCCGGATATTGACCCTGACCGTCCTTTTCCAGATATTTGACCATATCCCAAATGGTGTTCAAGGCAATAGAGACACCGACCAGGGCTTCCATTTCGACCCCTGTCCGCGCCCGGCACCGCACAATGCATTGGGCCTCAACACCCCCCTGCGCCAGTTCAAAGGTCACCCTGACCATATCCAGCGGTATCTGGTGGCAATGGGGAATCAAAAGATGGGTTTGTTTCGCTGCGGTCATGGCCGCAACCTCCGCCACCAGCAGCGGGTCCCCCTTCCTGATTTCCCCATCACGCACCTTCTTCAGCGTCTCGGAAGAAAGCCGTATTCTTCCTGCCGCCGTTGCCTGCCGCTTCACCACCGGTTTCTCACCCACATCGATCATGCCCATAAAACAGATGCCCCCGCCTCAAAACGCCTCTTTTTTCCGTGAACCTTCCTTTTTGATACGTTCCACTGTTTTTATCAGTGTCGGAAATACATGATCCCGAATATCTCCGCCCACCACCACGGCCATGATTTCGTCCCCCACATCCAACTGCCCGTCGCAGGTATCAACCAGCACTTCAATAATACCCGGCATCCTTTTGGCATCTTTGACAATGGCTTCAATCGCCTCGCGATCAAAACGGACGTTGATGCCTTTTACCGGATCTCCATTCAGGGACGTCTCCCTCACAAGTCCCATATGGGAGGCAATCATTCCCATTTTTGAACTGTCGGGATGCCCTTTCACAGTTTTAATCATTCGGTCGATATTCATTCGCTCCTCCTCAGGGGATAAAAAAATCCCGGACTCCGGTCAACAGGGTTTATTGCTCGTGACGGTTTTCGTCCGACTCGATTCGTCGCCCTCATCCAATGAAAAAAGTTTTCGTGTCGTATCCAGATAATCGTTCAAGGTAGACCGACCCGCTTTTCCTTTCAAGAACAAAATGGGGTCATTGAGCACTTTTTCAACAATGGATCGAATCAAAACCTCAATCGCCTGCCGCTGCGGGGGCGCAAGCTGATCCAGAGCTGAACGACTCTTACCGAATTCCGCCTGAATGATGGTTTCAGCCTTGTTTCTCAATGAAATGATGGTGGGAACCACGGCAAGGGTTTTTAACCATTTTTCAAACTTTACCACCTCTTCCTGAACAATACGTTGCGCTTTGACCGCCGCTTCCTGACGCTGGGCCTTGTTGATTTCAATGACCCCTTTCAGGTCATCGATGTCATAGAGGTAGACGTTGTTCAACTTATTGACTTCCGGCTGCACGTCCCTTGGCACGGCAATGTCGATCAGAAAGAGCGGGCGGTTCCGCCTTTTCCTGAGCACTTTTTTGACCATTGCCCGGGTAATAATGCACTCCGAAGCGGCGGTGGAAGACACGACGATGTCCGCTTTCAAAAGCTGGTCCTCAATCTCGTCAAATGAGACCGGGGATGCACGGAAATGTTCCGCCACTTCCACGGCCCGTTCAAAAGTCCGATTGACCACCGTCATGGAACTGACCCCGTTGGTCAAAAGATGCCGGGCTGCCAGCTCCGCCATTTCCCCGGCCCCGATCAACAACACCTTTTTTCCCTCAAGGGCGTGAAAAATTTTTCGCGCCAGTTCAACTGCGGCATAACTGATGGAAACGGCAGCGCCGCAGATATCCGTCTCGGATCTCACCCGTTTGGCCACATGAAAAGCCTTATGCATAAGCCGGTTCAATATAACGCCCGACATCTTTTCCCGGGTGGACTGTAAATAGGCCTCCTTGATCTGCCCCAGAATCTGGGGCTCCCCGATGACCATGGAATCCAGACTGGAGGCCACGCTGAAAATATGCGTCACCGCATCCATGTTTTCATAGGTGTAAAGGCATGACGAAAAATCATCTACCGGGATATTGCCGATTTTGCTCAACAGAGAAACAACCGCCCGCTTGGCTTCACGGGCCTCTTGTGCAACAATCAAGGCCTCCACACGATTACACGTGGAGAGGAAAAACCCCTCGCGGACCACATCCAGGCTCCTCATAAGCCCAAGCGCCTTTTGCACATTCCGGGATTCCACCGCCAGGCATTCCCTCAATGCCACAGGTGCGGTTTCGTGATTCATCCCGATGTTGATAATTTTAGGCATACTTTTTCAGCGCCCCCCCATATTGCCGAAACTGTGATATCCGCCCATGAGGAGACTGACACCCAGAAAAGTGAAGATCAACAGGGAGAAACAGACAATTGACATGATCGCCGCTTTTCGGCCCTGCCAGCCGACAACCAGCCGTTCATGAATCAGGGCCGCATAGAACAACCAGCATATGAGGGACCATACCTCTTTGGGATCCCACTGCCAATAAATGCCCAGTGCAAAATGAGCATAGATGGAGCCCACAATCATGCCCAGGGTCAGGAAGGGAAAACCGTACAGAATCGCATAGTAATTGATGTTATCCAGGGTGGCGAGAGACGGAAGGCGCCCATAAAATGTGCCGAAGCGCTTTCGTTTGATCTGGCGTTCCTGGATCAGATACATGATGGCGGCAAGGCATGAGATGGCCAGAAGCGCATTGCCCACAAACACGGTTCCCACATGCAGGGTCAACCAGAGGCTCTTGAAGATGGGCTTAACAGGGGCCTGGGTTCCCGGAACCGCGGATGAAATGGTCATGAAAAAAGCCGCCAGCGGCGCCACAAAGGATCCCAGCACCCGCAATTTGAAGCGTGCCTGAATGACCAGGTATACGCCGATAATGGACCAGGAAAAGAATGAAAGCGCGCTCTTGAGATCGAGGACGGGCGCTACCCCCAGAGAATAGTACCGGAAACCCAGAAAAATGGTGTGAAAACCGAATCCCACCACAAGCAGCCAGTAAGAAACCCTGAACACCCATTTCTTCTGCGTGACGATGAAAACAATAAACCCGGCTGTCGCGATAAGTTCGAAACAAAGGGCCAGTATAAACCAAATGGATGTTATGGCTTCCATAAGTTCTTGAGGTTCACCTGCTCCGGAAGGATGTTTTTCAGATATGCTTCCATCCTTTGGGGGAAACCATCGGAAAAGTTTTCCAGGAAATCCGCATCAACAATTTTCTGAAAAATCCGGCTGTTTTCTTCCTGGGGAAGTCCCAGGGACAATACCTCTTTTCTCAAACGACCCATCATGGTCAGAAATGTTTCGTATTCCTGACCGAATTGCGCCTCAAGACCTTTCCGAATTCTCCTGGCCAGCGCAGGGCTCTTCCCGGAGGTGGAAATAGCGATCAACAGGTCCCCCCGCTTGAGGATGGACGGCACAATAAAATCGCAGTCAGGGGGCTGATCAACGGCATTGACCAGAACACCCCTTCCCCTTGCACATACACTGATCCGGTGATTCAAATCCTTATCATCCGTGGCCGCAATGATCATGAAAGCATTATCCAGATATTCATCCTTGAATTCACGTCCCAGAAAATGAATCTCTTTTTTTTCCACCATTTCCAGCAGTTCCGGCGTTAACGCCCGACCGGCCAGATGGATTACGGCACCGCACTCCAGCAGGGCCAGCACTTTTCGGCGCGCCACATTGCCACCACCCACCACCACCACTTTTTTTCCTTCAAGCTGGACGTAAACCGGATAAAAACTCATATTAAACCTTTTTTGAATTGGACGTTTAACTAACCTCGGAATACTAACACCTGAGAGACACTCTTTCAAGGACGTATGGGATTTTTTGCGGTTCGGAAAACTTAAGAGAGCATTACCCGCTCTCTAAAGCCGAACCGAATGCTGTTGTCGAGATAATAAATGAGGGTGGGCTTGAATTTGTATAGTTTGACCCGAAACCGTGATGTAAAGGCATCCAGATTGAGCGCGGCCCCGGATGAAAAAAGTTCTTTTGTGAATTGGAACTTTTTAAGGTAAACCTTTATGACGCTGGCGGATTCCAATCCCATGGAGAGTGTCTCAATGCATCCTGTCATCTGAATGCCCCGAATCTCCTGCCAGCCCGAGGCAAACCCATGGATCGCTCCGGAAGCCTGACCGCTTTCCAGGGCTTCGACCGTGTGCCGCGACGCAGGATCCGAGAAAAAATAAAAGGCGGATTTGTGAAAAACATAGTAAACCGGCGCGGCCCAGGCAACACTCTCTTTACAGGTCGCCAGGGTCATGGTGCTCTGTTCGTCGATAAGGCCTATGGCCAGCGCATTCAGTTGTTTCAGATCCGGTTCCCCGCGTTTTCCCTGGGGCATGAAATCCTCCTGTTGAGACCCTCTACTCGCAGTATCCGTTCTGCCTAAACCAGTCCACCGCATCCGACAACCCTTCCCTGGCAGGGCGGGGCTGGTAACCGAGGTCCTGTCTGGCCTTTCCGGAAGAAAAAAACATATACTTTCTGGCCATTTTAGCACCCTCACGTGTCACGCGCGGTTCTCCTCCACCGGAAATGTTTGAATAGGTTTCCGAAATGCGGGCCACAAGGGCAGCCGCTGAATGGGGCATGCGAAACCGGGGCGGCGCATGCCCGGCCATGGCTGCCAGTTCTATTAGAATCTCCCTGAGGCTCATATTCTCCCCCCCCAGGATATAACGCTCGCCAATTTTTCCCCGGTCAAGGGCCAGTCTGTGCCCTTCGGCCACGTCATTGACGTGAACCACATTGAGTCCCGTATCCACATAGGCCGGTATTCGCCCTGAAATGGCATCCAGAACAATGCGACCTGTGGCAGTGGGTTTGATGTCACGGGGCCCCACCGGGGTGGAGGGGCTGACGATAACCGCTGGAAGATCACATTCCTGAACCAGACGCTGCACCAGCACCTCAGCCAAAAATTTTGACCGTTTGTAGTGACCGATCATGTCTTCTAAACAGCCGCAGGAAGCCTCGTTGCAGCTGTTGCTGCTGGCAGAAGGGGCCAGAGTGGCCACACTACTGGTGTAAACAACCCGTCGAACCCCGCTGCGCAAGGCCTCAAACATCACATTACGGGTCCCTTGAACGTTGTTTCGGTACATGGATTCCGGATCCGGGACCCACAACCGGTAATCCGCCGCCACGTGGAACAGAAACTCACACCCGTTCATGGCCCTTTTCACCGAAAGGGGATCCGTCAGGTCGCCGTGCACTACTTCAACGGGCGTGTTCTCCAGATTGCCAAGATCACTGGTTGGACGTACCAGCGCCCTGACATCGTGGCCATCATCAAGCAGACTCCGAACAACTGCGGAACCCACAAAACCCGCCGCCCCTGTAACGAGCGTGGTCATTTTCCCTAAACCTGCCTTCCCTTTCACATCAGCCGTTCAGTTCACCGTCATCCATTGAAAGTCCAACGGGAGTTGCCATATTGTTCAGAGTTAGAAAAAATTGCAAGAAAAAACTGAGGATTCCAGTGACTTTCAGTAAGATGCCCACAAAAAAACCGGGAAGCGGTTAGCTGCCCGGTTTTCAGGATTTTTCTGGGGTGGATGATGGGACTTGAACCCACGACCACTGAGGCCACAACCTAACTATTTGATAATATAAAGTAAATAGAAGTAAACAGAATGAAAAAGGAAATCAGTCGTTTAGGTCCTTTTATTACCCTACAAGTAAAGACAGTGAAAAGCAAGGATTTGAGGGGGTGTTTTCAGGCATTTGTTGACCATTGTTGACCAAAGCTTTCCGGGTGAAACGCTCTTAGGAGGATGGGGCTTCCCCGGATTTGCTTTATGGGCGCTATGTTTCAGGCTCGCAGTATTCGTGTATTGCCCTTAATATGAGTTTCCGCATAGGGATTCCCTCATCTGCTGCCCTATGTTTCACACGAACCCAAAGAGATTTGGGGATATCTCTAAGAAGGTAGTCTCCGAAACGGTATTTTTCACGGAAAATATTCCGCGCTATCGCGAAAGCTTCGGTTCGGGGTTCGGTCCCGAGAAGCCTCTGCCTTGCTACCTTGTCCGTTACGGAGCCTTTACAGTGGCTGCAAATGAATGCCTTACCAATTTTAAAGCCACTGGTTACGGCATTTCCGCAAACATCACAGAAATTATATTTGTATGTTATATACCCCATTTTTCAATCGACCTACACCATCGGAAAAAGTCATCCCAGCGGAGCAAATGATAATCATGATATCATTTATCTCCTCAAAAAAAAAGGAAAATATAAAAAATTTATTTTGTTCATAATTACAAATACTTAAACCATTGCATTCAAAATTTTTCCCGATTTTTCCGGTCACGACGAGAAGAAACGGAGCGCAGCTTTTTGCAAATATCTGCTTAAGTTGTTGATATTGCTGATAATTACACATGTGTAAACCATATATGTCGGAAGATTAGACGTATCCCGTTGAAATAATTGTTATTATTTTTTAAGGCGCGCACGTTTTTTACATTAGTAGAGGGAACTATTTTTTAAAAGCCCGTTTAAACCGCTTTCACAGGCTTCGGATTTGGGTTTTTTAAAGGCTCTATCGCTGAAAAGCGGCAGGGCTTTTTTTTATGGGCAACTGTTGAACCCTTCAAAACAAAATTCTCCATGTCAATACTAAATAATACATAAAAGATAGGGCAAAGGTGGGGTAAAGATGGGGTAAAGATGAAAAACCAAAAAAAGCCATGGTATAAAAAACTATGCTGAGTGAAATCTCAAGACACGGAAAATAGAGGGCGTCTGAAAAGCATGTCAAGGGGTTAAAATGATGCCTCAGCATAGCGTGGGCATAGCACCAGCATAGCATTTGCGTAAAATCGCAAAAACCCCATGTTACGATGTTGCATGCTGAGGGAATTCCAAAGACGATGTGATCTCAACCGGTCCATGCCATGTTGCCGGACACAGTAGGAACCTATTTTTTTGACCCAAAATTGAAAATACTATTTTTCAGAAAGCCAGAAAGGAGGGAGCCATGTACAAATAAAATTTTCAGGTAATTTCGACTTTCAGGATCACTTCTTTTCTTTCCCATACAACTTATTTTCCCTGCATTTTTTTTGCGCGGAGGCTCAAAATATTGTTTTGAGCCGGGAGGTATTTCTATGCGTAATTCAAAATTAAAAAAAGAGCTTGAAAAACAGGATCTTACACAAAGGGACTTGGCTTTCAAGACCGGAATTTCAGAAAGTACAGTCTGTATAATTGTTCGGCATGGCCGAATGGATACGCCTGAACACCGGCAGATAATCGCCGATATCTTGAAGGTTCCAGAACATGAAATTTTTCCGGGGTGGTAATCGTGAGGCGCATGAACCCGGACATTATACAAATCAATACAAGCCCCTTAATTAGGGGCTTTTTTTTGGCAATCTGTAGGGGACGGATCAAACATTTTTAAAACTTAATCAATCGGGGAAGTTAGGGGCCAGCGATGAACAGAATTGAAGAATTTGAAAAATTAACCGAGGACACAGGGTGGGGGCTTATCCCACTGAAGGGTAAAAAGCCTTTTGAGAATAATTGGCAGCAGTGGTGTGAAAAAAAGAGGTCCTTTAGTCCTAACGATTATAAAAATGGCATCAACGCTGGAATACCCGGTGGACCGGCGAACAGGGTCATTTTCCTCGATATTGATTACCTGGAAAAATTCAAGTTGATGCTAAAAGAAAAGGGCTGGAACATCCCCACAACACGTCTTCACGAAACTGGCCGGGGATTACCCCACTTCGTCTATGAGTACCCCAAAAACGGTCATGAATACGGATGCACTTCCGTCAAAGACCCGGATGGTGAAGTTGACCCGGTGTCGGGAAAAGTCAAAACGGTTTTTGACATCAAGGGCCTGGGGGGGCAGGTGGTTGCCCCTGGGAGCATTCATCCCGAGACAGGAAAGCCTTACACGGTCAAACAGATTGCCCCTATTGCCCCATGCCCTCAGTGGATTCTTGATCTGGTTGCCAGGGATAACGGGAAAGGTCAGAAGGGCGCGGAAACCGGAAGGGATAACGCCATAGAGGGCCTTCATGTCTCCTACGCTGTTAAGCGGCTGATTGAGGAAGGGGAAGTCAAGGGCAAGCGCTCAGAGGCCATTATGTCCGTGTTAAACGCACTTACGAGAGCATCTCTAAATGACCAGGATATTATACAGATCTTTGAAAATTACGCCATCGGGGAAAAGTACCGAGAGAAGGGCCGGACCCGTGAAAAGTGGCTACTGAAACAGATTGATAAGTGCCGACAGGGAAGCCCCACGGGACCAGGGAGAGACGTTTCATCTCGTGTTCGTCAATACCTTCTTGAAGAGTTCGACGGTGGTGTTTTCAGATTGGGGGACATTCGGCGGGAACTGGCCTTCACAGACAGGCACTACACCCTTGCCAGGCAATGCGTCAAGAGAATGGTTGCCAGTGGTGAGATTGAAAAACACGGTCATCAAATGGGGTGCTACCGGGTAGTTGACAAGAAGAAAAACTGTATTGATTGGGATGCGACAGAGGCAAAAGCATCTCCCCTTATTCTACCCGCTGGGCTTCATGAGGTAGCCACTATCAGGCAGGGCGATATGGTGGCATTCGCCGGGTACAAGAACCATGCAAAGTCTGCAATTGCCATTGAAACCGTCAGGCTGAATCTCGACAGGTTCAAGGTTCATTTCCACATTACCGAGTATGCAGCACGGATGAAACAGAGGTTGATTGACTTTGGGGTTGACCTGCATCATCCCAACCTCTTCGCGTACCAGGTCGAAAAATCGGACTACATACCAGACAAAATTGAATCCGGTGATGGCGTGTTGAATGTCATCGACCATCTTCCAAATCTTGATAATTTCTATTTAGTTGGGAAAACACAAGATGAGATCCACAGAAGTCTTGACGGTGCAATTTGTGTGATCACCCACCAGAAAAAGAATGCCGATGATCTGGACGCAATCGGGGGGAGCTTCTGGACCATCACCCCAACATTGGCCGTTACCATGTTCATGGATGAGCAAATGGCATACCCAGGACGGATGATGATCAGGAAGGGGAAGGAACCGGGAAAGGGTCACACTAACATTACGGGGCTTTCTCTCAGATACGAACTGGCCGGGGGTTGCAAGTACAGATTCGCAGAGACCGGATGGACACGTTAAACGCTACATTCACTACAGCCGCTACACTCACTACAAACGCTACAAAGGCGGAAATGACGCTACATTCACTACAGGACGCTACACAAACACTACACAGACGCTACAAACGCTACATTGGGCGAATCTAACATAAAAAGCCGCAAACTAATGTTATATCAATATGTTATGTCAATTTTTGAGGGTGTTTGCGGTTTATCAATGTAGTGGGTCAGACGCTACACTCTATATACCACACGTTAGTTATTAAATAGGAAGGGCTATTCACAGACCCTTGTGGGGAAAAGACAAAAAGGTTGTGCCGCTTCGGCTGGCCCCGAGCGGCGGGAATGGGCGGGCAAAGATGAAAACCACAGGCGCAAGAAGGGAATGGAATATGAAAGAAAGTATCCAAAAACGATTATTGAGCGTGGAAGAAACAGCGGTCTACCTGGGCTTGAGTCCGAGGACCATCTATAACGGCGTTCACAGAAAGAGCAAGAACCCTTTCCCTGTGAAACCAAAGAGAATCGGTAAACTGGTGAAATTTGACCGTATAGCCTTAGATAATTACATCGATTCTATCTAAAGACACTGGGTTAAGAACTCAGTTGCCTTGTTAAATTCATTGTAATTACAATAATTTACGCTTGCATGGTCAACAGTCAGTCAACAGATATAGGAGTGATGCTATCAAACCCCCTTTTTTTAGCCCCAAAGGAACGGGGTTTGACCACAACAAAGGAGAGTAATGTCAGAAGCCAGTAAGAAAACACAGTTTAAAAAGGGCAACCAGGTAGCCTCTCAGAATCGTTTTGAGCCTCCTGCAGGGGCTGACAAAATTGTTGAGAAGCTTGCAGCTAAGGGATGCAGCGAGATTTCTATTGCACGGGGATTAGGTGTTAGTGGCCCTACTTGGCAGCGATGGCGCGACGAATACCCGGAGCTATTAGAGGCATGGCATAAGGGCCGCTCTAAGGAACATGACGCACTTGTGGGGGCCTTATATGAATCAGCGACCAAACAAAAAAATGTAACAGCGGCAATTTTTCTTTTGAAGGCTCGCCATGGCTACCGGGAAAATCAGGACGTCACCATTCAGAATAAAGTGGCTGTGACCTTCGAACTGCCCGGAGCGTTACCCGCTGATGTGTATGAAGCCCAAATCATCAAGGATTCTCTTCCAAAATCCAAGCTAAGGGAGTTGACCGATGGAAAATGAACTGAAGCTGTCCAAATTTCAAAGAATGGTTTTGTTGATTGCCGAAACGATTGACCTTTTTTTAGGCGGTGGGCGTGGCGGATCGAAATCTTTTCTCATGTTGCTTATAGCGCTTCGACATCTCGAACAATACAAAAAACAGGCGCGGGTGCTTTATATCCGCCAGACATACAAAGGCTTGATGGATTTCGAAACCTTGACGCTTGAAATCTTCGGGATGATTTATGGGAAAGCAGCCAGATACAACGCTTCGGAACATATATGGACCCTTCCAAATGGCGGATACTTCGAACTGGGCCAGCTTGAAAATGCCGGCGATTATGCCAAATACCAAGGCCGATCCTTCACCCTTCTCTTAATTGACGAGGCCGGTCAATACGCCGTTCCTGATTTATTAGACAAGCTGAAATCGAATCTCCGTGGACCCGTAGACATGCCCATTCGAACGGTTTTGGCGGCGAACCCTGGGGACCCGGGACATCACTGGCTTGCACAACGGTATGTTTTTAAGGCCGCTCCCTGGGTGCCTTTTTACGAGGAGAAATCAAAAAAGAAATGGGTTTATGCTCCGAGCACATATCTGGATAATCCCTTTGTTAATCAAGACGAATACCGCAAACAATTAGAGGCTTCCTGTCCCACGGACCCCGAGCTCTTGAAGGCATGGCTTGAGGGTGATTGGAGCGTTGCGCGGGGGGCTTTTTTCAGTTCTGTGATTGAAGAGTCAAGAAACGCGGTTGACCCGTGGCCAGGACCCCCCGAAGTAAGCCAGTTTTTCCATAACGATTGGGTTTTTTTTCTTGCCCATGATTACGGATCTTCAGCACCGAGCGTCACATATGTAATGGCGGTATCCCCTGGGGGTGAAGGACCGGACGGGAAATTCTATCCGCGAGACTCCATTGTTCTGGTTGACGAATTGGCGACGAATGAACCCGGAAGTCTCAATAAAGGCCTGGGCTGGACCATTCCCATCTTGAGCGAAGCCATCAAGGACCTTGTGGAACCCTGGGGGATGAAACGCGCGGAAGGCGTAGCGGATGACGCTTGTTTTGCCAAGCATGGTCACAATGTTGGATCAATTGCGGAAGAATTTAGGCGTGAAGGCGTCTACTTTCTCCCTGCTAAGAAAGCCGACCGGAAAACCGGATGGGAGATCATGCGACGCCTTCTGCAGGATGCCGGGAAACCCGATGTTCCGGGGCTGTATATCGCTCGAAACTGTGAGTATTTTTGGGCCACGGTTCCCTTTTTAGGCCGAGATCCCAAAAAAGCCGATGATGTTGACAGCCGTGCGGCGGACCACGGGGCGGACGCTTGCAGGTATGGAGTTTTGAGACGGAAACGAGTCTCAGGAATAGTTGAAACCAGATGGTAAAAAAAGAGAAAGGAGGTGCCATGGATGCAGAAGAAAAAATTGTTGACGCGATTGTAGTAGGCATTGAAGCGGCAGAGATGACCCCGAAGCAGGTAAGGATATTCGGGTTAGCGTTTAGCAAAACGCTATGCGGTAAACCTTTAACATTTAAGGAGATTAGAAAAATGTTGCACAATGCAGCGTGGGAACAAATTGATGAAGGGCTGAAGGACCTCATGAGAGGGAATGACGAACTTTCAATGGATGAACTCAAGGCCAAAAGCAAGAGGCTGAAATGCCTCTCTGATTTTGCCGAGACCTTGCGGAAGAGGGTCAATGAACGTGTGGCCGGCGTAAAGGTCGGGCCGGTTGATCCTTTGTTCACAAAGTTCTTTGAGGCCAGAAGCAAGGTTGATGAAACCACGAACTAAACATTAAAATTTTAGAGTTTAACCGCCTCAATTTTGGGGTGGTTAAATACAAAGGAGAAAAAATGGACCCATTGAACATGCACGTTTTTGAGTCACTTCAGAAATCGACAACCGGGGATGCAAAGATTGACGATACCAATTTGAACTTTGGCGGCTATCTCAAAGGAATCTTGAATGCTCATTCAAATGAGATTGCCGGGCTTGAAGCCAGGAAAAACCATTTCAGCGGTGAAGGTTTCGCCATTGAAACGGAAAGAATCCGAAAGGAGACCCTGAAAAAGCTGAAAGATATTGAGGAAAAAGCTTCATGGAAGGGAGACATCGAACAGGCTGAAGCGAAATTTGATGTTATCGAGGACAAAGCCGACCTTCGGATTTTGATTGAAGAAAGCCGCGAGCGTGAAGTCCGGGGCCACATGAGGGAATTGAAGGACGATCTTTTGACCTTTACGGCTGAATACGGGCACCGGATCGAAACCGGAGATCCCACGGTAGTGGGGGCAATTATCAATTCACCCTTCGACATTCCGGTTGATCCGGGGCTTTTGAAAATGGGCGTTGAAAAAATGCGTTTAAGGAAAAACCCCACAGCTGCAAGCCGCTTGAAAGCTTTGATAGCTGCACAGGACATCCACAATGATCTTTTCAGTTTTGCAGTGCAGGAGATCGGCGCGGATGCGGAAGGGGAAAACCTGCTTGATCTGGCAATTGGTCAGGCGGCATAAGATAAACGGTGCGGTTTTTTTGGAAAAGTTGAGGCCGTGCCTTACCAGGGGCCGGGCTTGAAGCGCCCACCTTGTCACTGGGGAGCTTGGTTAGGTCTCTCCTGCCTTTCCGGGCTCCCCTTCAAAAACAACAGGTCAAACGAATGAAAATCTTGATCGATAGCCGGGAACAGTTACCTTACAAATTCGAGACCGCGAGTGAAACGGGCACCTTGCCCACGGGGGATTATAGCCTTGTGGGTGCTGAAAGCCTGATTGCCATAGAGCGGAAGTCTGTTGACGATTTGATAGGCTGTTTGACTTCCGGACGCGAACGATTCGAAAGGGAACTTCACAGGGGAAAGGCGCTTGATTATTTTGGCCTTGTGATCGAGGCCAGCTTGTCGGACCTGTCAAATGGTCGGTATAGATCAGAGATGAAACCACGGGCGGCGGTTCAATCGCTTCTGACCTTTTCTATTCGGTATGGGTTGCCGCTCTTCTTTGTTGAGAATCGGAAGTATGGGGCGCGGGTGACGGAGAGCTTGCTTTTGAAATATGCGCGGGAAGTTGAGAAGAGGTTGAAGGCGATGGGAGCGACAGGGTGAAAGAGCGGTTTCAAGCGGGAAATTCTCACCGTCTTTTAGTTGAAAAATAACCCCCAAAAAAGTATAATGTAAAAAAAAGAAAGGGGGCATAAATGAGCGATATTATAGGCCATAATGAACCGCTGTATAGAGTGATCTGCAACAAATGTAAGCATCATCATTTTTCATTGTCAAAATCATCTTGTGATGCATTTGAGGTTATCCCAAAAGGTATTTTAACGGGTGAAATAAAACACGACGTTCCGCTTAAAAACCAAAAGAACAATATAGTTTTTGAGCCAATAGACGAGTAAGGCCACATATGTATTTGGTTGACATTTCAATATTTAGGAAGTTTTTAGGCAAGAATAACTTTTTGGGTCGGTATATCCCTAAGCCCAACTTATTGCCATGCATTATAGAGTTTACCCAGGGGGACGTCATCAAGGCGAAAGTTGAAGTCATTAGCTGGAATGAATTCCAGGACGTTGTGAAATTCGGCAAAACAATTTCCAACACTAAAAACAAATATTGGATTCGCGGGGATGAATGGAAGCTGGATAGTAATGGGAATTCAATAGAGAAACTGACTTATTGAATATCAAAATCAAGGAACCCATAAGAAAAACTTATGAATCACGCAGATAAAAAGAAAGCAAAAAAAACTTATAAAAACCCGGAATTTAGGATCTTTTTTCTTGACAACAGATGTGAAGGTGGTAAAATGATTTCCGTCATGGCAAAATCCATGGCCCGGTGTCGTAGCCGGAACAACTCAAGGCGTGCAAGCGCCGATCAGTTTCACCGGGCGCTTTTTTTGTGCCTGCGTGAACCTTCTGGCGGGCTGTACGTGGGAGCCTTCGGGCTCGCCGGTTCCCTTGAGGCCGGTCTACGAACCACATACAGCCCGCCTTTTTTGTTTCGTAGTGGAAAAGGCGGATCTTAAAACCCTTACTCAAGGAGGTCCACCATGTCCCAAAAAGAACATCTTCCCTCGTACCTGCCTGATGATTACGAACTTATCAAAGAGACTCAGGAGGACGGCACGGTTTTATTCAAGCATCCGACAGGGTCAGAGGTTAAAACCACCAATGACCACTTCTATGACTACGTTCACTGCTGGATATCCCAACTCCAAAACCTTGTAAACATGCTCGATGATGAAGCCTTCGGGGAATTCGGCACCCTCTGTGATATCCTACTCGATAACGCTGAACGGGATTTTGACGAGGCTTTCTCTTTTATCGACCGATCAATAGGCCACATTAGAATCGAAACCGTCACCAGGGGCCGATATCCATATCGCGCTGGCCGGGTGGTCGCACTGAGCGTGGAACAGGTGGAAGAGGGGGGGGAACTGATGGAACACCTTGCATTTTACAGCCATAAGGATGGGGAGAAGCCGGACGTATTAGACTACATGGAAGAGCTTGAAATCTTTGTGAAGGAACCCATGAAGCTGGTTCATGAAATACTGATGGTTATGTGGGAGCGCGGGGAAATGGGCGACAGTCCGTTATTGAACTCCGCAAAAACGACTTTGTGGTCTTGTATGCTCAAGTGGGATCAGATGGACCATTATTTTAAGAAGGAATTCCGCGGCGACCATCCGGCCGATGACTACCGAACCGAAACAAAGAACGCTATGGAAAGCCGCATGTGCTCTGACATTGGATTCAAAATCTCGGAATTATCGGACGAATTGAAAGAATCCCTCCGCACAAAGTTTTTTGGTAGGGAAGAATTCCAGTGGCTTAAACGTATCATTGACGCGTATGGCAAAAAAGAGGAAAGGGAAAAAACGGAGATTGAGAATTCCGAAGAGATTCAGGAGTACAGGGAAGCGTTGATGGCCGCATGAACGCCACAAGCAGTCAACATGCTCAGGATAGCCGGACGCGGCGAAACCGGGGACCCTGCCCGCCTTCCTGGGCATTAATTAAACAGGGGAGAGAGTGAGGGAGCTTTTATGTCTATTTTAGCGGAATGCCCACAATGCCATAAAAAGCAGTGAGTCAGGAATAAGCACTGCAAATGTGGCGCGGACATGGACAGGCTGAAACGTAACCGGAAGATCCGTTTTTGGGTCAATTACCGTTTACCTGGGGGGAAGCAAAAAAGGGAGCCGGTTGGATATTCCATTGAAGAGGCCAAAGACGCGGACGGAAAACGGCGAACCCAGAAAAGAGAGAACAGGATTTTCGACATTAGGCCAGAGGCAAAAATGACCTTTCAGGAGTTGACGGATTGGTATTTGAACCTTGAAAAAGTCAAAATGCTTTCAAGTCATTGGAGAAAGGAAATTGCCCATAGAAAATTCAATGCAATGTTTGGGAATATTGTTGTGAATCAAATCAAGCCCGTTGACTTGGAGAGCTACCAGGCCAGAGCAAAAATGAAGGGATTTGCAGACAAGACCATTGATGAGGAAATTGACGAAGCCAGAACCATGATAAAAAAGGCTTTTGATAACGGCATGGTGGGAGGCGACACTTTAAGAACGTTCAATAATGTTGACCGATTGTTGAAAAAGCGGGGGGCAAACGCGCGGGATAAGATATTGTCTTTGGATCAATTCAAGACCCTTATGGGCCATTTACCAAGGCACGCAAAAGCGATTGTTGCAACAGGGTTCTACACTGGAATGAGGCGCGGGGAAATCCTCAATTTAGTCTGGGATAAAGTTGATTTACACAACCGGACCATTGAACTCGAGGCATCGGACACAAAAGATAATGAGCCTCGAAAGATCCCTATTATGAAAGGGCTTTATGACATCTTGTCAGCTATTCCAAGGCCGTTACACGATAACCATGTATTCCTTTACAGGGGAAAGCCTCTTAAAACTCTTGGAAAGTCCTTAAAGAACGCTTGCGAAAAAGCAGGTATCCTTTACGGCCGATTTGTGAAAGGGGGTTTCGTCTATCACGATTTAAGGCATAGTTTCAATACGCATATGCGAAAGGCGGGGGTTGCCGAATCGGTTATCATGGAAATCACAGGCCATTCAACCCGTGAAATGTTTGACCGATATAATACCGTTGATGATGACGACACCCGAAAAGCCGTTGACCAATTACAGGGGTTTTTTGAAAGTGTTGACCAAAACGTTGACCAAACCGAAAACCTGCCCCCTATAAAAAAACCGGATGTTGTCTAAACACCCGGTTTATTTACTCTTTTATGGGGTGGATGATGGGACTTGAACCCACGACCACTGAGGCCACAACCCAGGGCTCTACCAACTGAGCTACACCCACCAGAATAAGATGGAAAATATAACAAGCGCTATTCTGTTTTGCAAGGAAATTCAGCCACAAATTTTCATCTGCGAAAAGATCACCCAAAACCAGTTACCAAAAGAAGTATTTGACGCTCCCGGAAAACTTTCCTATATTTAGGGCCGCCGTTCGCCATGGGCGGATACCCTGGAATTCGCGAATAGGTTCGTATAAACATTAAGGAGTCGACAACCCATGTCAGACCATCGACAAGCGCTGTTCAGGAAAATACCCTCTGTGGACGTGCTGTTGGCCCATCCGCAAATAGACGCGGCTCTCTCTTCTCAGCCCAGGGGGCTTGTCATCAGGGCCATCCATGAAGTTCTGGAGGCACTCCGAACGACCATCCAGATGGATATGGCCGTTTCAGACCACGAACTTGGAACGAACACCATCGCTGAGGATGTGATGGCTCGCATCGGCCTTTTGTCCATGCCCAGCCTCAGGAATGTGGTCAATGCCACCGGGGTGGTGGTCCACACCAACCTGGGTCGATCCCTTCTGGCCGATCAGGTCCTGGCAAAATTCGGTTCCCTTGCCGGCGGCTACAGCAATCTGGAATATTCACTTGATCAAGGCCGCCGCGGCAGCCGTTACACGCACGTGGAATACCTGCTTCAGGAACTGACGGGGGCCGAAGCGGGCATGGTGGTCAACAACAATGCGGCCGCTGTCCTGCTGTCTCTGGAAACCCTTGCCAGAGGCAAAGAGGTGGTGGTCTCCCGGGGCCAACTGGTGGAAATCGGCGGCGCCTTTCGTATTCCGGATGTCATGCGAAAAAGCGGGGCCAAAATGGTTGAAGTGGGCACCACCAACAAAACCCATCTGAGAGATTATGAGGCGGCCATCGGTCCGGACACCGCACTGCTTTTAAAGGTGCATACCAGCAATTTCCAGATCGTGGGCTTTACGGAAGAAGTCCCCCTTTCGGCTCTCGTGAAACTGGGTCGGCAGCACGACATTCCCGTTATGGACGACCTGGGCAGCGGCTGTTTGCTGGACTTTTCCCAGTATGGCATGATCCGGGAACCCACTGTTCAGGAAGCACTGGAGCAGGGTGTCGGGGTGGTCACTTTCTCCGGCGACAAGCTTCTGGGCGGACCCCAGGCGGGCATTATACTGGGCAAAAAGGACCTGGTGGCGGCCATCCGCGAAAACCAGCTCAACCGGGCGCTCAGAATCGACAAACTGACACTGCTGGCCCTTGAAGAAACCCTTCGCATATACCGGGACCCGCGAATGGCCGTAAGGGACATCCCCACGCTACGCATGATCTGTTCTTCTTATGAATCGCTTCTGGAAAAGGCGGAACAGCTCCACGCCCTGATCCGGGGCATCAACACCGAAAACTTTTCCGTTGAACAGGTTGACGGCGATTCAAAAGTGGGTGGCGGCGCCTTGCCCTTGCAGAAATTAAAAACCCGTCTGCTGAGTCTTATTCCCGCAAAACTTTCCGCCCAGAGAATGGAAAAACATCTGCGGCTGAACGACCCGCCCGTCATTGCCAGGGTTGAAAAGGACAGGCTCATGCTCGATGTCAGGACCATCCGGGAAACGGAATTTCAAACCGTCGCACAGGCCGTCAAAACCCTTGCTGAATTCAACCCGACAAAGGACAGGGCCGAAAGGACCGCATGAACCATGGAAAAAATCGTTAACCAAATTCTGACGGACTCCCAATCCGTCACGCAAACCTTTATGGAAACCCATGCGGCCCGTCTCATCACTTTTTCCGAGAAAATCGCATCGGCCTTTTTAAGGGATCGGAAGCTGCTCATCTGTGGCAATGGGGGAAGCGCCGCGGACGCTCAGCATATGGCCGCGGAGTTTGTGAACCGCTTTCAGCTTGAGCGCCCCCCCCTTCCGGCAATGGCTTTGACAACGGATACGTCAGTGATTACCAGTATCGGAAATGATTACACCTTTGAAGAGGTTTTTTCCAAGCAGGTGAAGGCCCTGGGAATTGAAGGGGATGTTCTGCTTGCCATCAGCACCAGCGGTGATTCGCCAAATGTCGTTTCCGCCGTTAAGGTTGCCCGAAAACAGGGACTGTATACCGCCGCACTTCTGGGAAAGGATGGGGGGGCGATAAGCAAAATGGTGGATATGCCGCTGGTGGTTCGCTGCAATGTCACGGCCCGCACACAGGAAGCCCATATCCTGGCCGAACATGTAATCTGCCACCTGGTAGACTACATCCTGTTTCAAAGACATCTTGAAGAATAAAACGGAACAGCCTTTCCGGGAAACAAAATAACCCATGACCAAAACCACACCCCTTTCATTTGACCGTATCCAATCGTATCCCCTGAAAGATAGAAACAGCAAGGTGGACACCCATGATTTCGCCCGGGCATGGCTCCCCGGTGATACCATGGGCACGTGGCTGAAAAACCTGCCCAACATTCTGGCGGCGAAAGATCTTCTGATCATTCGTGACCGCATGGTGGATGCCGTCTTCAAACAAAGAAAGATTATTCTGACCATGGGGGCCCACCCCATTAAAGTGGGGCTCAACCCGGTCATCATTGACCTGTTGGAACGGGGGATTATCAGTGCTTTGGCCATGAACGGCGCCTGCATCATTCATGATGCCGAACTGGCCATGGCCGGAAAAACATCCGAGGATGTGGCGGCTGAAATCGGCAAGGGGACCTTCGGCATGGCCGAAGAGACCGGTCGGTATCTCAATCTGGCCATTGCCGAAGGTGCTGAAAACGGGTTGGGCCTGGGGGAATCGGTGGGTAACATGCTGCTGAAAGAAAAGTTTCCCCATAACCGCCACAGCCTTCTGGCACGCGCCCGCGAACTGGATATCCCCGTAACCGTTCACGTGGCCATGGGAACGGATATCATCCATTTTCATCCCCTCGCAAACGGCGCGGATATCGGCAGAACGTCCCATCTGGATTTTCGCATTTTCTGCCGCCTTGTTTCGCAGCTCGACGAAGGGGTTCTCATTAACCTGGGCTCAGCGGTAATCCTGCCTGAGGTCTTTCTGAAAGCGCTCAGTGTCGCGCGCAACCTGGGGCACAGGGTCAAAAACATCACCACCGTAAACATGGATTTTATTCGACAATACCGCCCCATGACCAACGTGGTTCACCGGCCCACCCTGGACGGCGGAAAAGGGTTCAGCCTGGTGGGGCATCATGAAATCATGTTTCCGCTCCTGGCGGCGGCGGTGATCGAAGGGATAGAAGAACAAAGGAAAAAAGGATAAAACAATGCCCATATATGAATTTAAATGTAAAGATTGTGACGAGGAATTCGAAGCCCTTGTCTTTCGAAGCGACGAGACAGTGCCCTGCCCCAGCTGCAAAGGTGAAGAAATCAAACGCTTGATATCCGCCTGCGGATTTAAAACCGGCGGGTCTACCGATGCCGGGGGTGACTACAGCGCACCTTCGAGCAGTTCGTCCGGTTGCGCGGGATGCGCCGGCACCAACTGCAGCACTTGTCATTGAGAAGCCGTTAGCCGTTAGCCATTAGCTGTTAGCAACAATCCATCCGGGGGAAACAATGTTCAGAATCGGCTTTGGGTATGACGTACACGCCCTGGTGAACGACCGGAAACTCATCCTGGGCGGCGTGGAGATTCCTCATTCTACCGGGTTGAAAGGGCATTCCGACGCGGATGTGCTGATTCATGCCATTATGGACGCCGTTTTGGGGGCGCTCGGGTTGGGGGATATCGGCCGGCATTTCCCGGACACGGACCCGGCATACAAAGACATATCGAGCCTGTCCATGCTGGAAACCGTTGCGAGTCTGACCGAAAAGGAAGGCTATGGCCTCAATAACCTGGACTGCACCCTGGTGGCCCAGGCCCCCAAAATTGCGCCCTTCCTGCCTGAAATGACGCGAATTCTTTCGAAGGCAATGAAAGCAGCGGAAAACCAAATTAACATCAAAGCCACGACCAGCGAAGGCCTGGGGTTCTGCGGCAGACGGGAGGGCATGGAAGCCTTTGCCGTGGTGACCCTTTTGCAGAAGGAGATTCAAAGTGTCACTTAAACTATACAACTCAGCTACCCGAAAAAAAGAAGTTTTCAAACCCATGGCGGATGGAAAAGTGGGGATTTATGTCTGCGGGGTCACCGTGTACGACCTCTGCCATATCGGACATGCCCGCTCCACCATCGTATTTGATATCCTGGTCCGGTATTTTCGCGCCAAGGGCTATGACGTGACGTATGTCAGAAATTTCACGGACATTGACGATAAAATCATTCAAAGGGCTAATCTGCTGAAAAAAGAGCCCGGTGCCCTGGCCCGGGAATTCATTGATGCCTTCTATGAGGACATGGGCAGGCTTGGTGTTTTAAATGCGGACGTGGAGCCCCTGGCAACGGATCATATTGACGGTATGATCGAGATGACCAAAACGCTCATGGACCGGGGCTACGCTTACACGGAAGGCGGGGATGTATACTTTTCGGTGGATTCTTACAAGGGGTATGGCAACCTCTCCGGAAGAAACCTGGAGGATATGCGTGCCGGCAGCCGTGTTGCCGTGAATGACAAAAAGCGGCACCCCATGGACTTCGTACTCTGGAAAAGCGCCAAACCGGACGAACCCCAATGGCCCAGCCCCTGGGGACCGGGCCGACCGGGCTGGCACCTCGAATGCTCGGTTATGAGCAACAAATATCTGGGCCCCACCTTTGACATTCATGGCGGGGGGCGTGATCTTCTTTTCCCCCATCACGAAAATGAACGGGCCCAGTCCATGTGCGCCAATGACGGAGAATTCGCCCGCTATTGGGTTCACAACGGCTTTGTGACGGTTGAATCGGAAAAAATGTCCAAATCGTTGGGGAATTTCCTGACCATACGGGATGCCCTCAAACTGTATCATCCGGAAGTGCTCAGGCTTTTCCTCCTGTCCAAACAATACCGTAGCCCCTTAGATTTCTCAAAAAAAGACGTGGAGGGCCTTCAAACCGGGCTGGTGCGCATTTACCGCACGTTTCAACGGCTGAACGACCTCCTGGGGCCGGATGATGGAAATAAAGTCTCAGACGACTCGAGTGATTTTTTTGAAAAATTCTGCGAGATAATGGACGACGACCTGAACACCGCCGGCGCACTGGGTCTGGTCTTTGAAAAGGTCCGGGAGATGAACCGGCTCATGGACCCGGAGAGCGAAGGCGCCATTTCCGAAGATACGCTCAGTCGCTTAAAGAACGACCGGTCCCAGCTTCTTCGGGCAGGGGATATTCTGGGGCTGTTCCACGAAAATCCCGCCGATTTTTTTAAACAACTGGCCGGGCCCTCAACTGACGTAAAAAGTGAAGAAATCGAAGCCCTGGTGGAAAAACGGTCCCAGGCCCGGACCGCCAAAGACTGGGCCGCGTCCGATGCCATTCGCGACCAGCTGAAGGAGATGGGCGTCATCCTGGAGGACGGCCCCCAGGGAACTACCTGGAGATTGGATGTTTAAGCTCCAAAGTGATTTCTCTCCCCGCGGGGATCAGCCCCAGGCCATCGACGTCCTGGTTGAAGGCATTGAGCGGGGACTGAGGCACCAGGTACTCCTGGGCGTGACCGGATCTGGAAAAACCTTCACCATGGCCCATGCCATTGCCAGAACCGGGAAAACAACCCTGGTGATCGCCCCTAACAAAACCCTGGCCGCCCAGCTGTATAGCGAACTGCACAATCTCTTCCCCGAAAACGCGGTCCATTACTTCGTCAGTTACTACGACTACTACCAACCGGAAGCCTACATTCCCCAATCGGACACGTACATTCAGAAAGACTCCCACATCAACGATCAGATCGACAAGATGCGCCACGCCGCCACACGGGCGCTCCTGGACCGGGACGATGTGATCATCGTGGCGAGTGTCTCCTGCATTTACGGCCTCGGGTCGCCTGAAACCTACTACGACATGCTCCTCTATCTTGAAACGGGAACCACCCTCTCAAGAGAAGATGCCGTAAAAAAACTGGTGGAGATCCAGTATGAACGGGGCGATATGGACTTCTACCGGGGCCGCTTTCGCGTGCGGGGGGACGTGCTGGATATTTACCCCGTCCATGAAGAGGACCGGGCCGTACGGGTCCATTTCTTCGGCGACGAGGTGGAAGCCCTTCAGGAAATCGATCCATTGACCGGGAAAGCCATCCGGGGTCTCAGCCGCATCGCCGTTTACCCGGCCACCCATTATGTCACCACAACGGACATTCGCGACCGCGCCGTGGAACAGATCAAACTGGAGTTGACCCGGCATCTGGCTTACCTGCAAAGTGAAGGAAAACTCCTGGAGGCCCAGCGGCTGGAGGAACGCACCCGGTTTGACCTGGAAATGATGGCGGAGCTGGGGTACTGCCACGGCATTGAAAATTACTCCCGTCACCTGACGGGCCGAACCGCCGGTGGACCACCCCCCACCCTCCTGGACTATTTCCCCGGGGATTTCCTCATGATCATCGATGAAAGCCACATTACCATCCCCCAGCTCAACGGCATGTATCGGGGTGACCGGTCCCGCAAGGAAACCTTGGTGAGATACGGATTCAGGCTTCCGTCCGCCCTGGATAATCGGCCACTTCAATTCGAAGAATTCGAATCCCGGTTGAAACAGGTGGTTTACGTATCGGCCACCCCCGGCCCCTACGAGCTGGATCGCACCGAATCCACCGTGGAACAGATCATCCGGCCTACAGGGCTGGTGGACCCGGAAATCGAGGTCAGACCGGCCGAAAACCAGGTGGACGACCTGCTGGAGTGGATCCGGGACCGGGCGGCCTGCAATGAACGGGTCCTGGTGACCACCCTCACCAAGCGCATGGCCGAGGATCTCACCGAATATTACGGGGAACTGGACATCCGCGTCCGTTACATGCACTCGGATATCAAAACCCTGGAGCGGATTGAAATCATTCGGGACCTGCGCATGGGGATTTTTGACGTGCTGGTGGGGATTAACCTGCTTCGGGAAGGGCTGGACATACCGGAGGTATCCCTGGTGGCCATACTGGATGCGGACAAGGAAGGCTTTTTACGCTCCGAAAGATCCCTCATCCAGACCTGTGGCCGGGCATCCAGAAACGTGAACGGCCAAGTGATTTTCTATGCCGACCGCATCACCGGGTCCATGAGACGGGCCATGGACGAAAGCAGCCGGCGCCGGCTGCTTCAATTGCAATACAACCGCGAACACGGTCTCACTCCCGAGACCATCCGAAAAGAGATCGACACCCTTCTGGGTTCCCCCTATGAAGCGGATTACGTGACGGTTCCCATGGCCGAGGAAGACGAGGCGCCCTACTTTTCTCCGGAGCAGTTGGATGAGGTCATTGAAGAATTAAAGGAGAAAATGGGTAAGGCGTCGAAAAACCTGGCGTTTGAAGAAGCCGCCATGTTTCGTGACCGCATCAGAGAACTGGAGCGGCAGGAACTGGAAATGTTGGAGGGTTAATGGCCGGATCAACCACGAGACGGGGAAAAAACACCCCACAAAAACCTAAGGAACCTCGAGGGAAACCGGACCGGCAGGATCATGATCGTCTCATCCCCGGATTCCACGCGGTCAGGGAAACGCTCAAAGAGCCAAAAAGCACCCTCAAGGAAATCTGGATCGCTGCGGGAAAACAATCTGCCCGAACAGAAGAAATTCTCAACCTTGCAACAGCCAAAAACATTCCCATTTACTTTAAACAAAAATCTCATCTATCCGACATCTTTGAAAATATATCACACCAAGGTATTGTGGGGGTCCTAAAAACGTTTGCCTATGCCGACTTGCATCAGGTGTTGCGTCATTCCCTTCAAGAAGGTGCACCCGCTCTTCTGCTGGCGGCAGACCACATCACCGATCCGGGGAATCTGGGGGCGCTCATTCGAACCGCCGCCTTCTTTGGCAGCCATGGCCTCATCATTCCCAGGGATCGCTCGGCCGGGATTACCGCCGCTGCGCTGAAGCGCGCATCCGGAGCCCATGCTAAACTCCCCGTGGTCCGGGTCACCAACCTGGGCCGCACCCTGGATAAACTGTCGGAAAAGGGTTTGTGGATCATCGGAGCTGCGGGAGAGGCTGAGTTGTCCATTTACGATTTTGACTGGAACCGCCCCTTGGTTCTGGTGTTGGGCAGCGAACAGAAAGGCCTCAGCCCGTCGGTCCGAAAACGGTGCCATGAACGGGTCCGCATCCCGTCTCCGGGAGGTGTGGAATCCCTCAACATATCCGTTGCGGGAGGCGTCGTCCTGTCGGAAATATGCCGGCAGAGAAGACACGCGGAGCTGTTAAACCCTAGATGAAAAAACAATTCATAGCTTAACATGACCTTGAAAGGGAATACCATTATGACAAAAGAAGCGCCCATCGCGGTAGTGGGAACCTTTGATTCCAAAGGCGAGGAGCATCATTTTCTGAAAGCCCGAATTCAACAAAGGGAATGCAGCGCGATCACCATCAATGTGGGGACGAAACGTCCGCCCTCCCATGCCGTAGACATCGATTTGTACCGGGAAATGGCGGAAAAAAAAGACGGCCTTTCCAGGGATCAAGTCATCCGGGAAGTGATATCACAGGGACGGACTTTGATTCGGCGCCTTTATGAGAACAGGGAGATTTCCGGCGTCATTTCCGCCGGCGGAGGGACCGGGACGTATATCAGCACCAGCATCATGCATGTGCTTCCCCTGGGTGTCCCCAAGGTCATGGTCTCAACCGTGGCCTCAAGAAACATGTCTGAAACCGTTGGTGTGAAAGACATCACCATGATGCACAGCGTTTCGGATATTCTGGGAATCAACACCATTACCGGCAGAATACTCGACAACGCGGCCGGTGCCATTTGCGGCATGGTGAAAAACCGATGGGAGACCGCCTCAACAAAAAAGCGGGTAGCGCTCAGTTTTTTTGGATTCATCACCCGTGCGGCGGAGAATGTAAAAGAGAATTTGGAAAATATGGGCTATGAAGTGGTGCCCTTTCACGCCAACGGAACCGGGGGCATGGCCATGATGGAACTCGCCGCCGAAGGATATTTCCACGGCATTTTCGATCTGGCCACCCATGAATTGGCGGATGCGTTCATGGACGGTTACTGCGGCGGTATCGGACAGAAAAGGTTCGAACCGGTTCAAGGACAGGAAATTCCGCGTCTCATCATACCCGGCGGCATGGACTGTATCGTGCTGGAATTTACCCGGGATAATATCCCGCCGCAATTCAGGGACCGGAAGATCTTCTTCTACGATTTCCGCTCCGCCATCCGTGTCAATGCCGATGAATCCCGGTTACTGGCCGGCCGGTTGTCGCAAAAACTGAACATGGACCCCAAAAATGTTCGTGTGCTGATCCCCTTGAAGGGATTTTCCGAGGCGGATCAGGAGAACGGGCCCCTGCATGATCCTGCCACGGCCGATGTGTTTGTGAATGCGTTAAAGGAGGGTCTAACCCCCGGCATCACGGTTGAAACCACTGATCTGCATATCAACGACCCATCTTTCGCCGAGCGGGCGTCCTCGGTTATGGACAAAATGATCAAAAGATCCGGCACAGATCAGACGCCGTAACCGAAAAGAATTCGGAAATCATGCCTGCCAATGGCGCTGCTAAACCGCTTCATCCCGATGGGCCCGCATTTCATCAATCTCCAGGCGCGGTGACGCCATTTTGATGCCCTCTTCATCAAAGCGGGCTTTGATCTTTTCATTAAGTCCCCAGCGGCCGACCAGTGCATATTTCTTTTCCACCCAGAACCGGGCTTTCATTTCCATGTACCCTGGGGCAAATTTGTTAATGACCACCCGTGGTACGGGTTTTTCCTGAACGATTTCAGATTCTTTTAGGATTTCTCCTACAATTTCCTTGACCTTTCCCGTATTTGCGTCAAAGGGAATGTAGAAATCAATATCCAGCCGGCGTTTGGGCCGGAGGCTGGTATTGACGACCTGATTGTTCAAAACCTTGTGGTTGGGGATGTAGACCACTTTACCGTCAAAGGTTCGCAACCGTGTGTACATGACTGAAATGAGATCCACCTTCCCCAGGGCGCCGCCGATCGTAACCACATCCCCTTTTTTGAGGGGCAGTTTGGGGATATAGGGTTTGGCGATGACAAAGGCCGCTACGCCCACCATCACGATGACCATGATCACCCGGAAAAGCAGGGCGGCTGGGAATCCGATAAAATTCAGAACCACCAGAGCACCTATCAGCAGCACCAGGATGTGCATGCCGGTAACCGAATAGGCGGCTCTCCGCTCGGGCATACCCGCTTTGATCAGAATGGATGAGGCCAAATTCCCCAGATATTTCACCAGAATCAACACAATAATCAGCAGGATCATGCCCTTAACCACCATGGGTCCCAACTCTCCACCCACTTTGCTGATCTGATCCACATAATTGGTCAAGCCTGAAGACACTTCATTCATAATAATTCTCCTTTGCTAATTTTGGTCACACAATTTTTTTCCGGTAAAGGCGCAGGCTGTTGCTCACCACCGTGATGCTGCTCATGGCCATGGCCAGCGCGGCTAGGATGGGGTGCAGTTCCCGCATAAACCCGGGCAGGGACGCAAAGGGATACAGAACGCCCGCCGCCACGGGAACGAGAATAATATTGTAAATAAACGCCCAGAACAGGTTCTGGCGAATGGCCGTCATGGTGGCCCGGCTGATGCGGATCGCTCTGGGTACGCCCTTCAGGTTGCCGCTCTGAAGGATCACGTCCCCCGTTTCAATGGCCACATCCGTCCCCGTCCCGATGGCGAGGCCCACGTCGGCCCGGGCCAGTGCCGGGGCGTCGTTGATACCATCCCCCACCATGCCCACCTTTTCCCCTTTGGCCTGCAATTCCTGTATTTTTCCTTCCTTTTCATCGGGCAGGACATCGGCTGCCACCTCATCAATTCCGGCTTTACCGGCGATTACCCGGGCAGCCCTCGCGTTGTCACCCGTCAGCATAACCACCTTGAGACCTTCATGGCGAAGTTCCGCCACCACCTCGGCCGACTCTGCTTTAAGGGTGTCAGCCAAGCCGATGATTCCCGCGAATCGGTTGTCCGAGGCCACCACCATGAGGGTTTTCCCCTGATCTTCCAGGGATCGAATCTGATCTTCCACATCCCGGGAAATGCCTATTCCCGTTTCCCGAAGCCAGGCGGGTTTTCCCACTTGGACCAATCCGTGCCCTTCAATCCGAGCGGTCACCCCATGACCCCGCAGGGCCTTGAATGAGGACGGTTCCAGCAATGCAATACGCCGATTATGGGCTTCTTCCACAATAGCACGCCCCAGGGGATGTTCGGATCCTTTTTCAACGGATGCGGCCATTTTAAGGAGTTCGTTTTCAACACCCTCAAACCCTTCAGCAACCGAAATATCCACCACCGAAGGCTTCCCCACGGTGAGGGTCCCCGTTTTGTCCAGCACAATGGTGTTGAGGCGCGCCGCCATCTCCAGGGCTTCGCTGTTTTTAAACAACACCCCTTTTTCAGCCCCTTTTCCGGTTCCCGCCATAATGGCGGTGGGTGTCGCCAGCCCCAGAGCACAGGGGCACGCAATCACCAGAACAGCCACCATCCGGATCATGGCGGGAACAAATTCACCACCGGCCATCCACCAAAGGATAAAGGTGCAAAGGGCAATGCCCATGACACCCGGCACGAAAACCGAGGCAACACGATCCGCTATTGCCTGTATGGGGGCTTTGCTCCCCTGCGCTTCCTGGACCAGACGGATAATCTGGGCCAGGGCCGTATCTTTACCCACCTTTTTGGCTTCGAATTTAAGCAGGCCTTCGCCGTTAACCGCACCGCCGATCACTTTGTCTTCAGGCCCCTTATCCACGGGAATGGGTTCACCGGTGAGCATGGATTCATCCACGCTGGATTCCCCTTCCATCACCACGCCATCCACGGGAATACGCTCCCCGGGCCTCACCAGAACAAGATCTCCCACTTTAACGGCCGCCAGGGGAATCACCTGTTCTTCTCCATCCACCACGATGGCAGCGGTTTTCGGCCGCAAACCCATGAGCTTTCGGATGGCGCCGCCGGTACGGCCCTTGGTCCTGGACTCCAGCATTTTCCCCAATTTGATAAGGGTAATGATCACGGCGGAGGTTTCAAAGTAGACGTGTTGCCCTAAAGAGGGGTAAAACAGGAGGGCCAATGAATAAAAGTAGGCCACGGACGACCCCATGGCCACCAGGACATCCATGTTGGCGCTGCCGTTCTTCAAGCTTTTAAAGCCGCCCACATAATAATCCCAGCCTGTGTAGAACTGCACCGGGGTGGCCAGAGCCAGAAACAGCCAGTTCACCCACACCTCATGACTCCATTGACCCAGGAGACCAAAGTCCCGACCCATGCTGAGGAGAAAAAGGGGCGCTGCAAAAACAACGCCCACCAGGAATTTGCGTGTCTGGTCCTTGATCTCCGCGTTCCGAGCGAGCTGTTCCGCGTCTTCGCCGCCGGCATCGTCCGGCCGCACCGCGCCGAAACCCGCCCCCTCGATGGCCGCAATCATCTCTTCCACACCGGTCAGGGAGGGCACATATGCCACCGTCGCCCGCTCAGTGGCAAAATTAACGTTAACATCCTCAACTCCCGGTATCTTCTTGACGGCCCGCTCCAGATTGGCCGCGCAGTTGACGCAGGTCATGCCGGTAATGGGAAGGGTGAGATGGGTCTGCTCAACCATTGCGGTCTAATCCGCCGCCGGATAGTTGATTTCTTTGAGGGTAGCCCTGAGATTGTCTTCCGTGGCCGGCGCCTCCCACTCAACTTTTATCAATTTCATGCCGGGATCTCCCTCAACCGAGGTCACCCCTGCCAGTTCACCAAGTTCATTTTGAATGGCCTTGACACAATGACCGCAACTGATGTTGGAGATTGAAAATCGGGTTGTTTCCATTCGTTGCACCCTCCGTCTAATGTATTTAGAAACCGGAATTATGGCTTCTTCGCTTTTGCTTCATCATTGACGCGCAACTTCAGCCAGTCAAACATATCCTGAATATTCTTAGACATAACCCATCTGCCATTGGCAAAGACCCCGTAATCAGCGCCGGTCATAGCGGAAGCCAACCGCGTGGTGTTGGCATAGAAGAGCCACTGCTCAACCCACATTTTTTCAATGGCTTCATTAAAAAGATTGTCTTTCCGGGCCGGACCTTTTGCAAAGCCTTTTTCCCAGGCGGCCAACATGATCTTTGTAGCGGTCAAGGTCATATCATTGGTAAATTGAACCGTTTTTTTGAGGCGTGTAAAATGACCATCCACCCACCCCCGGCTGTGGCAGGCCACACATACTTTTTCCATGGTTTTCTGTCGCTTGGCCTGTTCCTTTGAATCAATCAGATATTTTGTGGCCGGTTCGCCAGTCAGTTCCGTGGGCAGAGGTAGCCCCCGGCCATTCCGGATCACCGTGGTGTCCGGTGATTTGGGGGAAGGATGCGCGTAAATAAGGCCGAAAAGCCTGAGCGGCAGGCGATTGTTCATGCGGTGGGTCCGCTCAGCCAGCACGTCCCCTTCACCGTTAACCACCAGACTGATGTGGCAGACGGCACAGGTGGGCGCGGTAAAATCCTGTCCCAGGGTCCACGGAACGGCATCATAATCCCACCCGCTGCCCATTGCGGCAAAAAGATTTCCGTGCTTGCTCACGTTATAGACCTTGTAAGCCGGTACATCCGGCCCCTTGTGACACTCGGAACAGGTGTAGGGCTTACGGGCCATCTCGATTGAAAAATCATGCCGCGTATGACACGCCGAGCACGACCCTTGCGTCCCGTCGGGATTGATACGACCCACGCCCCGGTTGGGCCAGCCGGTGAGAACGGGAAAATCCATCTCGCCGTCAAGCGTATCACGGGTTTTTAGTCCCTTGAATTCGACCTTTGTTCCGTGGCAATAGAAACACGAATCCGCGTCCATTTGCGGATCGGGCTTCGCCAGTTTGATTTTCATGTTTTCAAATGTCTGCAGACCATTGGTGGCATCCGCCAGAGATCGGTAAAGGAAATTGCCCTGCAGATTGCCATAGGCATGGCTCATGAGGTTCTGGGCGTACTGTTCCACTTCCACGGGGTGGCAGGCGGCACAGTCGCCGGGAGTCACCACCACATGAACCGAATAACCGTTGTGCTCAAAAGTATCCTTGTGCTTTTCGGAGTTCATGGTGTGGCATTCAGCACAACCGACCACCACATTTGCTATTTTTTCCGGCGGTTTTTTGACGGAAATGCGCCGTGCCGAAGCCGGCATTTTCATGGCAGCCTCAGGCGTTACCTGCGCCATTCTTCCCCTTTTCCATCCGGATACGATTCCCGGTATGGCGTAGATGTGGCAATCGATACAGGCCTCGCTCTCTTCGCTGACCGGTGAGGGCGTCCCCGAAGCCGCTGTCACAACGAAAAACAGCCCGCCCAGCAGGGCAAACACCATCTGAATAACAAGCCGCTTTGCATAGCTTAAATTATAGATCATCCGTCTATTCCTGCTGCATCAAATATCATCGCAAATGGATCAAGAAAGTCCGCCTTTTTCAGAACGGATAAATTCATCCAGCGCCGCCTCCGGTTGCGCACCCACCAGTATTTGATCATTCATGACAAAGGTGGGGACCGCCCTGATCCCCATTCGTCTCGACCGTTCCCAGTCCACGTCCACGGCGTGCTTAAACGGCCGCTCCTTCAGCACCTTCTGGGCCTCTTCCGGGTCAAAATCCGCTGCTTTCACGACCTCAATCAGTTCATCCACGTCACCAATATTGCATCCATCAGCAAAATAAGCCTGAAACACCGCGTGGTTAAAGGCCTCGATTTTTCCCTTTCCTTCCGCCCACTTGCTCAGTTCCTGGGCCAGCCGACTGTTATAGGTCATTTTTCGCTCACCAAAGGGAAGTCTCTCTGCTTCGGCTGCATCCCGAAGACGTGCCATCATACCGGAAATGTCCACCATGCGCCCCTTAAAAAGCGCTTCCAGCGTCATCCCTTCCTCAGGCGTTTCAGGATGTAGCGGAAACGCACGCCACTTTATAGCAAGTTCATGTTTTTGTGACAGTCTTTCAACACGACCCGTGATGAAATAGCACCAGGGTCACACATAATCTGAAAATATTTCGAGCTTGGCAGTTAATGTCATAAATACTCCTAACAGGTCGAAAAACCCGCAACGCTACAGAAGACGATAGACGGTAATGGATTTACTGTACCCCTTCACCCGTCGGGGCGGCTCTTGTCCCATTTTGGGTGAAGCACTCAACTGTTTCACAGTTTCCTCGCTGATAAGAATGTCACACCCGATCTCGCGGGTTAATCCCTGGATTCGGGCGGCCACATTAACGGTGTTTCCGATCAGGCAGTAAGCGGACTGCTCCTCACTACCGGAGTTTCCCGCCAGGACGCTCCCCGAATGAACCCCGATACCGTGGGCAAATGCCGTCTTTCCTTCGGCTGTTCGCTCCCGGTTCAGAATTTCCAGGGCTTTGCGCATCTCAAGGGCCGCCCTCACCGCCGAATCCGCATGGTTCTCAAAATAGACGGGCACGCCGAAAACCGCCTCAATCTCATCACCCACAAACTGGATCACCAGCCCCCGGTGCAATCGAATGGCCTGCTGCATGCGGGTAAAATAGGTCCTCATGGACCGCATGACCTCTTCCGGGGGATTGTTTTCCACAAAGGGGGTAAAGTTTTGAAGGTCCGCGAACATCATCGTGCCTTCCCGCCGTTCTCCTTCGAGGGGAATACGGCCCGAAAGGATTTCATCTCGAATCTCGGGCGTCACGTACCGGCCGAAGGCGGAACGAAGTGTTTCCCGTTCCGCCAGTCCCCGTATCATGGCGTTGCCCGAATCCCCCAGAACACCGATTTCATCGTTGCTCACCACCTTGATGCGGGCATGGTAATCCCCCTGCCGAATCCGGGTGTTCACCTGCAGGATGTTCTCGAGTGGGGCCAAAATGGATCGCGTCACCAGCCTGTTCAGAATGCCGGCGCTTACCAGGAAAATAGCGCACAGGACCACCGTAAACACAATAATTCTATCGCCGTACTCCCTGGCGGGCATGCTCCCCGGCGTCAACTCCCACTGTACGGTAATCAGGGTCACCAGGAGGACAACCAGGGGAAGGACGATACCCATACCATAAAACAATCGGATGCGGCGTCCGATGGCCAGGTGTTGGGCGCCCTTCAACCCCGTGAGCAGACCTTCAGGAAAAAACAGCGGGATCAAGCCCTTTCGGCAGTAGTCTTCAATGCGGTAAAAGGCCACAGACGATGTGATAAATCCCACCATGCTGGCGCGAATGGAGAAAACCACCGCCGTACGCATATCCATGAATCGGAGCAAATAGGAGACAAAGAAAATCAGGGCGGGAAGCAGCACCCATATGCACACATGGATTCCCACAAAAAAGAAAGGCAGGTTGATAATGCGGCGGCGGACCTTCTCCAGTGTATGGCCTTCCACTTCAAGGCCATTCTTCATTCGTGTCAGACAATGGGACACCGGACGGAGAAGACCGTGCATAATGAACAGGGACGGCACTGCGATGACAAGGATAATCAGGAACAACCCCAAGAGCCGCCGAGCCACGACGGGGGCATAGGAAGATCCCGCGGCAGCCTTAAGATCGGCGAATCGTTCGAGAATAAAATCCGTGGGCGTGGCCAGATTGAGCACAAACACGATGGCCACGCCGATGGCCATGGCCTTGACGCTGATGATGTACAGACCGGTCAGCGACACTTCAGACGCACTTATTTCTCCGCTTTCTCCCGTTCGCCCTCTCTTTTTCATGTTATCCCTGCGATTTCCAGACGTCATCAAACTTAATGCGCATTATGCCATTATACACCTGAAAGAAAAAGGGTAATTCCTCATATTCTTGAAATCCGGACCCGGAGATGGTATTCTTACCATAAATTAAGGAGGAAATTGCTTTGAAGTCAATGATAAAACCTTGCAGGATTATGGCTTTTGCCGCGCTGATGGCCCTTTCGGCGGTTCTTTTCCAGCTGCACCGAGTTCCCGAAACCTTCGCCCTGGAACCTGCCCTGAACTGCTGGCAGGGGGAAGTCCGAAACATACTGCTCGAATATATTGACAGTGTCTCCACCCCCGGATCAAATGATTTCATTCCCGCAAAGGACCGCGTAGCCGTCTTTGACATGGACGGTACGATCATGAGCGAAAAGCCCCTGCCCTTTGTCTTTGAGGCATCCATCCGCTACTTGGTCCGGCACAAAGCGGAAATTTCGTCAAAAGGTTCCCAGTATAAATCCCTGTGTGAAGCCGCGGAAAAGCTTGATATGGACTATCTGCGAAAACACATAAACCGGATCTTCGTTCTGCCTTTCAAAGGGAAAACCTACGAATTCTACGGAAATTGGTGTCTGAAACTGTTTGAAACGGACATCAATCCCCTCAAAAAGCGGCCGCAGAAGGCACTGATCTACAAGCCCATGATTGAACTTATCGACCTGCTCCATGAACACGGATTTCAGGTCTACGTGGTATCAGGCTCCCTGCAGTTTGCCATTATGGCCATCTCGGAGAAATACCTGCATGTGGATGAAAGCCGCTGCATCGGGTCCATGGTGCAGGCTCGGGCAAAAAGGGATGGGGAACGGATTGTTTTTGTTCGCGGAGAATCCCAACCGCCCCCCAACGTGAACAGCGGAAAGGCCATCCGCATCATGATGCGAACCGGTCAGGCCCCGGTACTCGCCTTCGGCAATTCTTCAGGCGACTCCTGGATGCTCAATTTCACCGCCTCCTCCCCGTACCGCCACATGGCCTTTGTCATCGACCATGATGATCCGCGGGAATTCGTCTACCATCGCCCGGCGCTTCTGAAAATGGCAAAAGAGAAAAATTGGGTTGTCATCAGCATGAAAGAAAATTTCAAGACCGTTTACGGCGAGTGATGGATGTAAAACAGACGAACCTGCTTTCTTATGAGCTTCCTGTCCTATTTTTCCGCCGCGCGCTTCCGATGGGCCACCATCCATTTGATATCGCCATAGGAATAATCGTCCCCCAATTCATCTTTTGCCGCGCTTAAGAAATTGTCGGGGGCATGGTTAAGTGCCGCTTCAATGGTAGCTTGCTTCTCAGATGAAAGCAGCCGATCGATATTCAAGTCACCTGTTTCGATAAAAGAACAAAGGTGTCCCTGGATGGTGGATTCCGCCAAACCCCTTTCTTTAGCAATACCGGGGACGGTGAGCCCCCGGTTTAACATGTCAAAACTGATTTGCCGGGTATTCGGGCTAGACGTCGATTTTACCGAGGGTGTTTTTTCCCTTGCCGCAGCTTTGGCTTTCGGTAAGGTCACACTCTCTATGCCATGTTTTTTCCGGTACCCTGTCACCAGTGCCAACAGCTCTTCACCATATTTTTCGAGGGTTTTCTTGCCCACCCCTTTGATTTTTATCAGAGCACTTCCGCTATCGGGCAAATTGACGGCAATCTGAATCAATACCCTTTGATGGAGAATCTGAAAATGGGGAACGCCTAATTCTTTGGCTTTGCGGGAGCGCCATTCCTTCAGTTGCCGGAACAATTCCGGGTGTTCAATGTCGCTTTCGCCGTAATCCGGCGCCTGGGGTTTTCCAGCTTTTTCAGGAGAAAAATCGATTTCAGCTTTTGATATGGCGCGTAAATAATGGGACGGCGAAAATCCCTTTTCACACGACGTTATACCGGCAAGCTTCACCACGATTTCCTGTTTAATATAATTCAGGGTATTACCGATCTGTTTGCGAAGCTCCTGATTATCCGTCTCCAACCGCAAATTTTTCACGACATCATCAAAAATCAGAGAAAATTTCTCCTGGAACCATTTGGATGCCTTACCGGTCCTTTTCAGGATATAGGCATCGGATTCCGGCAGGGTCTCCTCTGTAAAACGGGTTTGCAATTGCCGGCTAAATTTTTCACTGACCGAAAAAACATCTTTCTCAGCCATCTCCCGTAACCGACCCATATCCGACACACCGAACACCTGAACCAAGTCGGTATTCCCCAGCAAAAGCCGGACAAAATAATTAAGACGACTGCGTAATGATTGAAAATCAAAACAATCGAGGAGCAATTTTTGTTGGTACCCAATCTTGGCGACGTGAAGGCTGTTTTCAGAGGGAGGCTTCCGCCTGGCCGATTCAACAAAGGAAAGAACCGCTGTATCGGTTGAAATGCCCCGGGATGGAATGGGGGACCTGAGCACCATGCCCTCAAGGGTCTTACAACGGCTTAAGGCCACATAAAACTGGCCATGGGCAAAGGCGGATTCCGCGTCAATGACGGCCTTTTCAAAGGTTAACCCCTGGCTCTTGTGAATGGTGATGGCCCAGGCCGGCTTCAGGGGGAATTGCCTGAATTTACCGATCACATCTTCCTGAATTTCCTTACTTTCTTCGTTCACCGTATATTTGATATTTTCCCATTCCAAGGATTCAACGACAATTTCAGACGATTCACCAGGACACTTGATACGGATATCATCTTCGGAAATGCGCACAATTTTGCCGATTTTCCCATTGAAATATCGCTGTTCTCCCGAGGCATCATTACGCAAAAACATCACCTGGGCGCCCTTTTTGAGCTTCAGTGCACTTGGGGCCGGGTAAGCATGTTCGGGAAAATCTCCCGAAATTTCGGCGTTAAAACGGTATTCTTTCCCCCCCAATGCGTCAAGCCGTGTTTCATTGACGGCATCCGCATTCCGGTTGTGGGTGGTCAGGGTAATATAGCCCTCCCCTTCTTCAGGAGTATAATCCTTGATATATCGCCGGTTCAACTCACCGATGGCGGCGGCATCAAGCCGGTTGTCCCGCACCCGATTGAGCAGTTTAATAAAACGGGTATCGGACTGACGGTAAATATGTTTCAACTCAATGGTCAACACGTCTGTCCGAGCCAAGGCATGACTGCTGAAAAAATAGACCGATGCATAATACTCCCGCAAAAGCTGCCAGTCATTCTGTTTTGCCACGGGCGAAAGCTGGTGCAGGTCTCCGATCATGAGGAGCTGCACCCCACCGAAGGGCTGCTCATTGCGGCGGTGCTGCCGCAGCACCGCATCTACCGCATCCAGCAGATCCGCCCGCACCATACTGATTTCATCAATCACCAGCAGATCAAGGCTCTTGATAATCCGCTTTTTATCCTTGCTGAATCTGAACATGCGCTGACGGTTGTTTTCATGGGCCTCGCTTCCGGGAAGGAAGGGGCCAAAAGGGAGCTGAAAAAAAGAATGGAGGGTCACACCCCCGGCATTGATGGCCGCAACCCCGGTGGGGGCCGTGACGATCATCCGCTTGGCTGTATCGCCCTTCAGGTTATGCAGAAAAGTGGTTTTCCCGGTACCCGCTTTTCCCGTTAAAAAAATATGACGGCCCGTATATTGAACAAAATCCCGGGCCAACTTCAGTTCATGGTTTGTTAACGATTTGGAAGTCATTTTAGCTTTTTCCCAATTTTCCCCAAACGTATTTTGCTACTTGGTATTGGAGGGCTGATTACGACGGATAAATTGAATCACCTCATCGAGCTGTTGAAGAAAACGTGAGCGGTCGCGCTTTTTCAGGGGCGGAGGCCCGCCCGTCATCTCTCCGGCCTCTCGAAGTTCAGACAGCAGGTTCCGGGTCGCCACGGACCGGCCGATGTTGTCTTCCGTGAACCGCTTTCCGGTAGGGCCCATGACCTCTGCCCCATTTTTCAGGCAGCGCTGCGCAAGGGGAATGTCGGCGGTAACCACGATATCGCCGGGTTGCGCGTGTTCCACAATCCAGTCATCGGCAGCGTCCAATCCATCCGCTACAATTTGGAGGTCAATCCACGGTTCGCTGGGAACTCGCATCCGCGAGTTGGCCACCAAGGTGACATGAAGATGAAATCGACCTGCGACGCGGTACACCTCCTGTTTAACCGGGCACGCATCAGCATCAACAAATATGTGCAGCAAATCAAGCTCCTTACCATTATACCAGGGATATGGGATCAATCGGATGGATGATCGAACAGCGTATAACAGACCTGCCCCGCCACCTTACAACCCTTTGCCAGTTCCATGTGCCTCAGCGTTGCGAAGTTACGGCGAAATTGTTCTTCGGAGATACCCAGGTCGGCGCAAATCCGGTCCGGTGTCAGAGGGCCTTTGGTCTTTATGAGGTCAAAAATCTTTTGCTGCCTTGGGGTCAGGATCATGTCCTGCGACATGGTGTTCTTCGCGCTGTAGACGGCCCATGGGTCACATACCTTGGGCGTTGCCATAACATCCAGATAACAGTCTTCGCAAAGGGTCCGGCCCGAATGTTCGTACATGTCGTCTAGAGAGATTTCAGTTGTACACTTTTCACATTTCATCTTTGTTTGCCTCCGTAAGCGGATATTTATGAATCGTCCATCCGGCCATTCCTTCACTGCATGCCCTGCAAATCGTGGGTTGTCGACAAGATTTTCTCACTTGCCGTGTCTGGTATCTTCGATTTTTTTTTGGGTGCATGACCCCCAATGGCGAAACCCATAGGCCTCAGTCTCGGAGGTCCCCATTCAACAACAGGGCTGCGGCGGCCGCCGCCAGAGCCGTGCGCGTATGGTCGGGCAGCTCCTTCTTGATCCAGACGGCGCCCTGGTTCAGGACATCCACCGCGCCGAGCAAATCCCGGTCTCGGTAGAAGAGGTAGCCGGTGGCCTCGGTCAGCGGCCACTTTCCGCCTGCAAGTTCGCGGGTTCCCTTGACGGAGATGCGGATGACGCCGTCTCCAAGCACTCCATCCATGACCAGGTCCTGAGTCTCCTGCTTCATGACCATTTTCCAGGGCTTCTCCTTGTCCGGAGGAGAGAACTCACAGGTGAAAAGAGCATGGGACGAGAGTTCCCATTCCAAGACCCCGCCCGTGTCCATGAAGTTATTGAACTCCATTTCCTTCCATCGCACGCCGGCCGCGCAATGTGCCTGCCAGACGGCATTGCCATGCACGCGGAGCTTGAACTCGAACGGCTGCTCGGATTTCGAGCTGCCGTACCCGAGGATCCCCCACGCCGTTGTCACGCGCCAGCCGCGATGGACGTCCGACACGTTGTACGGACCGAAAAACAAGTCGCTCAACCCGAACCCCTGCCTTCCGGTCACGGGCATCTCGACCGCTGAGGATGAGAGCTCGGGCGGACACGCCATTCTTGCGGTTGTACAGGCGGCGAGACCGAGCAAAAAATAGAGGCTCACGGACAAGAGCGCAACCCGAAAAACACGATCATATGTTATCACCATCATACTCCCCTTTCACTCCGGATTCAGTATTCAACTAACGATACAGCCAACGCTGAACTGATCGGCGGACAGTTCCTACCACAAAAGGTGCCTGTAAACCAGGTGATGAATGTTCGGCACCGGCCATTGCTTGAATTTCCGCCTCCTATACTCCTCTCGCGGCCTCCCGTCGCAATTCAAGCAGACGTTGGACGTCTTCCTTCGGCAGCGGCTTCAACGCATTTCCGCTGTGAATGATGATGTGGCAGGCAAGCTCAAAGAATTCGGCATTCCGGATGGCATGGACCCCATCGGCTGCCACCGTCACCAAACCGTGATTGCTCATGACAACCATGTCGTGGTCCCGCATGGCATCTGTCACCGCTTCGGAAAGTTCTTTCGAGCCGGGGAGCAGATAGGGGACCCTCGCAACGCGGCCGATATAAAACGGAATCTCCGGAATCACAAAGTAATGGGTATTGTCTGTCTGCCGACAAGCCAAAGCCGTGGCACAGGGCGACTGAAAGTGCATCACAATATTCGCGTCAGGGCGTGTTTCCAGGATTCCCGCATGAAATCCGATTTCGATTGTCGGCGTGGGTCCATGGAGAAGGGCTCCGTCGACAATGCGACACAGGGAAACCTCTTCTACCGATAACCGTTCCATCCAGCTCCCGGATGAGGTCACCAGGAATCGGGCATCGTCCAATCGTCGGGAAAGATTGCCGCCGCTGCAGCGCATTAGTCCCCGGCCACCGGCTTCGTGGCAAGTCTCAAGAAACTCGTCAAAGATGTGATCTGGGATACCTTCCATTGTATTTCTTTCAAACCGACGTCATAGTCTCTTCCGAAGGTCAGCTGGAGAGGCATGATTATATTTTCTTTGAAAACAACAATAAAACTTCTTTCAACGTATTAACGAATTTATAAAATGCTATCGTTTTCTTTCTCAGCGACCGGCGACCAAAATTTTCAAACAATGTTTCCCTTAATCCTCTTGAAAGTTCTAGTTGTACGCCCTTTCCTGTCCTACATCGATTGCATATATTCTCAGGTTTTACGCCTCGTAGTCCTGCTATTTCACGAATCTTTGCATCAAATCCCGCCAACCTTAATGCGTGTAATATCATTCGTTTTAACTCCGGATTAGTTCCACCAATATGAACCATTTCCGATTTGTCCTTAGCTCCATGAATTGAGATTACAATGTCAGCATTTTGAGCAGCCTTTAATGCAATAGGTTCATCAAAAGTGTCGCTGGTGATGTGTAACGTTCTATTTCCGGTTTTTTTTAAACCCTTAAAAGCATAAAACGTATAACCGCAACCGGCAAGCTCATCTGCAATATCTATAGTTCCAGGCTCGATGCCTCCTCCGTGAGGTGCCATTATAGCAATTTTAGAGGTAAGTTCACGATATAGGATCGTGTAATCTTCATCTTCTCTTTCATATTGTTTCAATTCAGCAATATTTCTGTATTTGTCCATCACAATTCACAAAAGTTTCTGTTGGGAATATAAAAATAAATCTGTCCCCTTTTTCGTCATTTCTGAAATAAGTCAGAGTGTGTTCCGGTACGTTCGAAAATAACGCGGTCTGATTCGGTTATATAAATCAGTAGCCAATCGGATTCAATGTGGCATTCTCGTCGCCCCTTCCGGTTACCGACCAGCTTATGGTCCCGATGAATGGAATCAAGCGGTTCTTCCGCTACTAAGGAACGAATGATTATTTTTAGTTTATCAAGGTTTTTCCCTCGCCTTTTCATTCCCTTGGTGTCTTTCTCAAACTGCCTTGTATATACTGGAGTGAGCATCAGATGCCTAATTTTTTGAACATATCGTCGGTGTCGTTGCAAATGATCAGGTCACGTCCGGCATCCGTATCGGCGAACGTCTTAAAGGTGCTCATATTAGGCATGGCCACGTCAAAGGGCAGCCCTTTTTTTAATTCAACCTGCTTATAGAACAGGGTTATTGCCTGGGTTGTGGTTAGCCCAAGTTGCTGAAATATGTGCTCCGCTTTTCCTTTTAAATCGGGCTCAATTCGAGCTCTGATTGTAGATGTTTTTCCCATGGTTTACCTCCATTTAATTTTTTTATGAATGTAGCTCAAATGGGGTACATTGTCAAGGGCCACAAGACGCGTTAAACTGCACAATGTGCTCTTCAGCGGGCGCGATCTTTTGCGATTTCGCTGAAAGAGATGGTGTGCGCCCAGCACGGGCGTGAATTTATGGAGTGTAAGTCCCCTGTGTATGAATCCGGTTAATATGTTTAAATTATTAGCCCAAATACTAGCCGAAGGCAAAGGCGGAACCGCGAGGGACAGTCTGGAGGAAGCCTCGGGCAAAACTATGAGCCGACAAACGGAAACCGCATAGTACAGGGGTCAAATCTACTGTTGACCCTTGCCCTATTCAAACTTTATGGCGCTATTCTTTTTCTTTATTATTTAGATCTTTATCATCTCAGGTTTTAATCCTCTATTAAGGGCCTCGGCAGAATGTGCATCAAGGGTCAAGAGTAGATTTGACGCCTTTTTCGGATAGAACTTTCTTCAGTATCGCATCAAGCTCTCTTATATTCTCCAAGACCTCTTCCGGTGCCTTGCCCTGCATACAGATATTCCTGATCATTAGAAGAAGCGGGGGCATTTGCTTCAGGTTTCGGACAGTCTCCCAGCTCATCGCCTCATCAATATGAAATATAGCACGATCCCAGCCTTCAAATCCTGCAGCATCAACGACCGATTCTCTCAACAAACTCCATGCACCCTGAAGATCTGAAAGGATTGTCTTTTCGTATCCAGTAGGTTCTTGTGTAAATGGCATAGGAAGCTAGGGGACGTTCGTCAGATTATAAGTTGCTTAAAGGATTTCGGTTCTTTCCCTGCAATTGGGCAGCCTTATATGCCACTCTATACGAGTTTTGAGTGTCATATCAGTTTAATAGCATACAATAGTTGACATATAAACTTATAATCTGACGAACGTCCCTTCCCCCACATCCACTCCAGAAAGGGGGCTGCCTCCTTGTTGGTGAAGTTCCGGAAGACCGCCTCGATCTTCATCCTCCGCGCGCGGTTCTCGCCAATACCATGGAAGTCTGAATTATCGAGTCGGTACCATTCACGACTTTGCGTGCCAAGTAGATGTCGAATGGCGTCCACCACGGCGGTTTTCCCGGAGTCGTTTTCGCCAATCAGGACATTGAGCCCAGGATTGAGTTCAACCACGACACCAGGCGCAGTGTTATCTATATCATCCGTGCCGACGCCGTACTTTCGAAAGTTCCATAGTTTGAGTTCTGACAAAAACATAACGACAACTCTATTCGATAACGAGCGAGGCGAGTGCCCAACGCCCAACACCAGCATAACCGGCCTTTACCGCAGAGCGAAGCGGCGCGGTAAAGGTCCGAGTTCATGCATTTGTTAGTGTTTCCTTATGAAATCTACACATTCATCAGCGTGACTTATTGCGATCATATGACCACCTTTCTCAATGAGTTCACAGTCATTTGGGCACGAAATGAATGGGTCTTTTTTACCATGGATTCTCACGACCTTGGTCAAATCACCGTTGAAGCCTTCCCACCTAAGAATCGCTTTTGACATATTTACTATAAATTCCGCGCTGAAATTGGCGTAAATCTGCCTGAGCTCATCCTTTAACAATGATGAAGTCCATTGAGAGATCTTTACAACCGGTATATTGACAAATGGAAATACAATTTTTTTCAGGATAATATTTGCCTCATCTGGATTAATTAAGCTACCGATAAGATATGCTTTTTGTAGTCCTGATTTTTTCAATATTTCCAAACCTACAACACCTCCCAACGAAGAACCGATCACAGAATCATTTGTGTTTATTTCGTACTTGTTGATGAGTCTATCTGCTAATTCAGATATTGTTTTCTCATTATTATATGGTGGCCAATCTAAAAATACACAATCTTCTAATTCATGCCACCGGCCTGAATACATTTTTGAGCTAGTGCCCATTCCGGGTAATATGTATTTCATGATATTTTACTTTTCGACACTAACAAGTGATTGAGTAGAACTAGGTATCATCTATTTTTGAATGATACGCAGAAGAATAAATTTCAAAAATCGTCATCAAAAACACAATAATCCTAACGAAAAGGGGACAGATTTATTTTTCTGACATTGGCAGCGGTTAATAAAAAAGCCGAAAAAATAAATCTGTCCCCTTTTCCTCTTGTTGAGGTGTCACCCGAACTTGATCTTGAAGACACTTCCGGGCCTCATCTGTATTCACTGGTTTCAAGCCTCCTTCTGGTCTTGTTGGAGCATAACGGGGCGCTTCAGCGGCGCGGTTCTTCAGCGTCCGCCTGCAAGCGCATGGTTAGAAATTGTGTTTACTTATATTCTATTTTGCTCTATGTGCTAGATAGTTTCTGAATTCACGAAAAGTCATTAAACGTACTTTTTCACTTTTAAGATCGAGCGCTTTCAAATCCACTGGGGTTTTAGTTACAATTATCCCCTCTTCAGCATTCTCCATTCTTACGACCTTGTCTAAAAGGCTTACAATGCGTGATAAAAGACTAATTGGTACTTTATGGCCCCAAGCTTTAACTTCAATAATTGATTTTTTCCCATCCTGCTCAATAACAAAATCATAACCACTATCTCTCGGTCCGGCTGGTGTTACCTTTATCCCCTTTTTCTCAATTTCTTTTGCGACATCTCTTTCAAAATTTATTGCTTGAGCGAGAGCATTTGAGCTGCTGCTGATAGTTACTTCTTGCTGAGATTCTTTCAAACGGTAGAATGTATATATTATTAAGATTAGAGAAAGACTCATAGCAGCAGTGGCTGCAATAGCTGGAAATAGAGTCTCAATATTCAAATCAACTGTTCCTATTTTTGGAAATATTGTGACAAGACCTCCAATTAATGATGCAATTATACCAATTGCGAAAGGAACTGCATTTTGATAGAGGTGTTTCTTCCTTTGTTCACTTGGAAAATCCATCACCTTTTGTTCTTGAATTGGTGCACCTTCAGCTTCTTCCAAAATTGGAATTATTCGAGACAAAATTTCTTCTCGTTGCTCCTGCGCGATCAGATCTGTTTCAATAATACGTGTATATATACAATTCAATATCCCGCTTTCGGATAACATGTCCCCTGCTTTAACCTTAAAATCCCTTGACTTTCCTTCAAGTAGGCGTGAAATGTCTATGGGTTTAGGAGTGTAGGCTTCCAGAACTATTCTGCGAACCAGAATCTTTTCGACTTCAGAATTTGCTGACTTTATGCGTTCTTTTTTTGCTCCTATCGTCTCACGATATCCAATGAAAAAAAGGATAATAGATATCGCAATTCCCAAAATGCTCAATAGATAATCTTCCATTGAATAGAGCCCTTTATTCAGTTTCTAACACCACGCTTACCGGCAGGTGTGTAGCGGCAGCGGAGCACCTGTCCGAGTAAAGCTTGATGTTCGCATACAATTAGAGATTAACAGTGTCTATATAGAAGCCATTTGCACAATGCCTGACGCCGATAGCCCGTGCTTCTTGATACTTAGCCTTATCTAAAAAACGCTGTTTTCGATCGACTTCAATTTCAATTACAATATCTCCATCAAACGGATCCGTTAGAGTTTTTGTATGGAGGGATGCTCGTTTCTTTAGATAAATTATTTTGTCACGGCCCATTTTTGCTTTTGGCTCATGAATAGCATACGGTAGTTTCTTTGGGTCCCACTTTCGCGATTCCGGAAAAAAACGTACTACCACTTTAGGATCTTTACCTTGTTCAGGAAGAGGTAAATTCTTTTCAAGGATTCGATAGGCATAGTAATGCCCATCTCTACTATTTATTAGCGTAAACCCCATCCTTTTCCAAAAAGGGATAGAAGAAGAAGGTTTGCATTGGATATAGAGGAGGCATTCATCACGCTTTCGATTTATTGAAAAGCACCTTTCTACTATTTTTCGACCGATACCTTTTCCTCGATATTCATTTCGGACTTGAAGAATACCTGGATATATCAATTTGCCGAGTTGGAAAGCAACGGGCTCACCACTTTTTCCATCAATGTAAACAAGCAGATCGCCATTGATATGCGCGCTTTCGATCACACCCCAGTTGCAAAGAAAGTTACCGTCTACACCTAAAGATTCTTCCTTTACAAGCCAAGTTTGAATAGCGTTGAGGTCTCCGTCAGTAGATTGACGAATTGATGAACGACTGCGTTTTCGAGGCTTAGTAATCTTTTGTGTCATAATCCTCTATTGCGAACGCCATGCTAACCGGCGCGGAGCAGCAGCGCTGCGGAGCGTCCGAGTGAGCGGTAGCGAACGGTGTTGAGCATTTTGTTATACGTATTTTCAGAATGGAATATCGTCATCAAAGCCATCCGCGGTTACTGACTGTTGAGCCTTCGGTTTGGGTCCAATTTCCAATGAATTCTGATTGATCTTTATCCATTCAGTACCAGATTCGCTAATACGGTAAACTTTCGCATCATAGGAATTTTGATAGTCTTCGACTAATTCTACAGAACTGGAAATAAATCCCCGATCTTGCAAGGTAGTAATGCCCAGGGCTAAAGCGAGGTCATCGTATCCAATTTCTTTGAGTTTATTTTCGAGCGTCCAAGACTCTACACCTCCAAGCATGGAGGTGTAGAATGAGAAAATTGTAGTCAAAATTCCCACTTCGAAATCTTTTAGATCAACTTTACCAGCTTCACTTGGCTTTAATACCGATGCTTTGGTTATTTTCTGTGCCGCAGTGAGCTCATGTTGCACCAACCTTACAATCTTATGTTCTAATTCCGCAAACCCGCTTGCTGAATCGGTACGATAGAAAATCACCGATCTATGTTGAACATCGAAGGGGAGCTTTGGCCTACGAGATTTTTCGCAAATTATGACTGTTGGGCGAGAGAGAGCCAGTGCATAACCTAACTCTAACCATACATTAGGATTATCCTCACTAACTTCGGCAACACATATAGGAGCAGCAGCGATTGCGGATTCAATTTTTTCAATGACTGGATTAAGCCCAAGTATTTCGTCCGCTCGCTTTGGTTCAACACCTGCTTTTTCAAGTGCAGGCTTGATGGTTTCGTTATAACGCCTATCGTACGTACCGTCATCGAAAGGTTGAATTACGAAACACTGTGGTAACTTTTTCTCTGATTCTTCCATTTGCCTCGGTTTCCCTGCGTATAACAAGTGATTGAGTAGAACTGTGTATCATCTATTTTTGAATGATACACAGAAGAATAGGACCAATCTTTTCATTAGAGTACACAAAAAAATATTATAACAGTTACGATAGGTGGAAAATTTTTCACCTATCGCCCCTAATAGAATGGAATAGTTTCCGCCTATTGAAATATTAAACGGTAAAGTATGGAAACTTGGGTATTGAGTTTTCCACCTATTGCGTAATGGAAGTGATAGCCTGGAAAATTCAAAATCCTTCTGCCGGATCCGGATTTTCAATCCATATCAACTTCCGGGGCACTTTGTTTATCTTTCATTATTGGCTCTGGGTTTCGGGATCTCAGAACAAAGAAACCCCCGTTCTTCGGTGAAAAACGGGGGTTTCGGATACCCTGAACCATGTTATTTCCTCTACGGGATGAAGCGTTATGAAAATAGTGAAAAATTCAACAGGTAATCTTCCAATAAATTCTCTATGCCTTTGCTGATTTCAAGTCAAGAAAAATTTGATTTTTTGGGGAGTGTTTCTATTTTGAAAGGCGTTCTCTAAACCGGAAACGGAAAATCGGTTTGCGAGATCTTATGATCCATGTTTTTCCTTTATGGTTTCAATGGCTTCTCTTATAACTTCCCGTGTTTCCGCATCAGTGGAATCCCGTAAAGCAGTCTCCAGGCGGGGGATGATATGGCCGGTTCCCGCTTCCCCCAAGACATACAACACATCCCCGCGAACCTGTTGGTTCAGGAGGGGTAATAATTCCCAGAGCGGTTCCATGCATTGCGCGGCAAGAAGCTTATCCTTTTCAATGATTTCTTCCATGGCCACCATGGCACCCAGCCGAACGGACCATTTCTCGGAAGCCAGCAGTTCATAAAAATTTGGAAAAATCATTCCCTGTTCCATCATCATGCGGGCTAACAATCCGGCCCTGCCATCCCCCAAAAGTCCTTCAATGGAGGCGACGCTGAGCAAGGACGGGTCCTGGTTCAGCATCACATCAACGATTTCCGTGAGGGGCGCCTGGCCCGTCCACCGCATGTGGTCATCCAAAAAAAGCGTGGGAGCGGATTTGATATCCAGGGATTCCGCCATTTCCGGAAAAAGGAGACCATCGATGATGGTCAATTTTACCAGTTCATTGATCAGGGCCAACGGTGCCAGACTCTGCACCATTTTCGGGCAAAAGGGACACTCGGAGGCAATAAACAGTTTCAAGAAACAGGGGGCCTTCAGATTTTTCAGCCGAGCCTCAATATCCGGATGAACCGGCGGGGGGCCGTGGGGAACAGGGGAGAGCACATCCAGAAACGGCGCCAGCTCGGGACCTTCGGGAATAGCATGGTAAATCAATCTTTTATTCATCTCAATTGAAGGGGGTTCCGTTGCCTCATCCGCTTTCCTGGAGGTGACCACAACCATTGGTGATATTTTCGACAGCATCTCACAAAAGGCGCTGAACCGATCCGTTCGGTGATCATCGGAGACATTGCACGTTATGGAAATTTCGGTGGAAAGATCCTCAAACCGGTCTGCGATCACTTTTTCTTCTTCAGGCGTCATGGTTGATCTGATCCTCTCTTGAGGGATTTTGCATTTGAGTCCCGGTTAATGATTACCGCAGCAGTCACCACCGCAATTCCCCACGCGGCCGGCCATGGCCCGAACGATCTCGGTTTGATCCGCATCCTCAATCGTGTAGACCGTGACTTTCATGAAGAAGACATCCATGCGCCTGACCTTTTCAGGCAGGGGAACCGCCAGACGTCCGAACATCTCATCAAAGCGCCAACCCTGAATTTCTAAATGAAGAATATCGCCCACTTTCTTGTCCAACAACTCATATTCAAAGGTCGAATATCCCTCGGGCCCAACCCCCACCACAAGCTCAAAAGAGACCGGCTCAAGGGTCAAATCCATTATTTTTGCATGGCTTCCCGCCTCAAGGAGCAGGGTCACTTTTTTAAGTCCTTCAATTTTACGGTTCGATTCGCCCATAATATTTTTCTTCCTTTCCCGCTATAAATATTTCTGGCCCTCAATACAAAAAACCTGTATTATTAAAAGACAGTCAAAACAGGAGACGAAAGTGGCAAAGCATCTTATCTGGATCGACCTGGAAATGACGGGGCTGGATCCCGAAAAATACGTGATCGTGGAAATCGCATCCATTGTTACCGACGACCAGCTCAACCTGGTGGCTGAGGGACCGGACATTGCCATCAACCATCCCGATGCCATCCTTTCATCAATGGAACCCTGGAGCCTTGAGCATCACCAGGCCTCGGGGTTGACGGATCGTATCAAAGCCTCCCCCTTCACCTGTGCTCAAGCCGAAACGGAGACCCTTTCGTTCCTATCCCAATATTGTGAAAAAGGCGCTTCCCCACTATGCGGCAATTCCATCGGGCAGGACCGCCGATTTCTGGTAAAGTACATGCCGATCCTGGAGGACTTTTTTCACTACCGCAATATCGACGTCAGCACCATCAAGGAACTGGTCAAACGATGGTACCCTGCCCTTCCTCAATTCAAAAAGGAAAAACCCCACCTGGCATTAAGCGATATCAGGGAATCCATCGATGAGTTAATATATTACCGCAAAAACGTTTTTCTCCCCTGAAAAAAAAGCTCAATAAACGGATATTTCTTCAACAGTCCCATTGCCGAATTCACCCATGGTCTCCGCAGCGATGGTCAACCCATCCTTGAGAAATTCCGCTTCAACGCCCGGAATGCCGTAACCATAAAAAAGAACATTCTCCGTGGTCTCCGAAACCCTTGTTTTTTCATCGGCCCCCTGGCAGAGCACACACACGATCTCCTTGTCATCGCGCAACACAATTTCTCCGTCCTTAGTGCGCATCTCGCGTTGACCCATCCCCCGGCACAGCTCGCCCTCACCGGCCACATCCAGCGTTAACGCGCCTTGAAATCGATCATAATCCGTCACCGCCACCAGGATGCCCGCACACATCTCCGCCATAAAATGGGCATCCACCATGAGATTGTACCTGGGGAAACCACTGTTGATGGTCCGCTTGAGATGCCCCGGCAGAGGGCAGGAAAACCCGAAATCCTTGAAAAACGCGTCGTACGCGTTGATCCGATCAGTGATCTGCGCCAAAGTCGACCGCTTTCGCATTTTCCTTAAAAGCTTTCGTTTATGCGCATCAAACCCTTCCGGGTTTTCAAAATTCCTGCACCCCGAGATCAAGGTAAGTCCGAAAGGGACCCCAGCATATTGGTCATCATAGGCTTCCGTTCGGGCAAAAACAACCGGTTTCGTTTTGCTCATGAGCACCTCCTTATCTGATAAATCCAATCCCCTTAAGGATATCTATCACATGGGGAAACAATTCTGCAACGTCCGGCTTATTCTTTCAAGTTTTTTCCCGAAACACCCCCATTGCCATCAGAAAGATATTGACAGTCTGATGCAATGACACTATATTCCATAAAAAGAATTCAGGAGCTGATATGAAAAAATTTACCGAAGTCATGAAAGCATTGTCCGACCCCAACAGGGTCAAAATTTTGAAAATGCTACAGCACCGCTCCATGTGCGTTTGCGAACTTCGGGAAGCCCTTCAGGTGTCCCAGCCCACCGTCAGCAAGCACCTCAAAATATTGGAAAGGGCAGGTCTTGTCAATAACAGAAAAGAAGGATTGTGGGTTAATTACTTTCTCGCCGACGGCAGTGAAAGTCCCTATGCGGGCTCCCTTCTGGGAAACCTTCGCCACTGGATGGAAAACGATGCTGAAGTTACCCGCCTGGTTGATCGGCTTCCGTTTATCAACAGAGAAGATGTGTGCAAACGATAAAGTATTTTTTTAGAAACAATATATTACCATATTGTCATTTCTGCATTAATTTCCAAATCAAATAAGAAAGGAATGAAACCATGGAAATTAAAGTACTGGGGCCGGGATGCCCTAAATGTGAAGAAACTGAAAAGCGAGTAAAGGAGGCCATTGCCGAGGCAGGGGTTGAGGCCTCACTGGACAAGGTCAAGGATATCATGGAAATCGCCAAGCATGGTGTTTTCATGACCCCGGCCGTGGTGGTGGATGGGCAGGTGAAATCCGTGGGGAAAATCCCTTCAAAGGAACAAATCAAAGACTGGATAACCCAATAAACGCTGAGACGGTAATGTTTCGCGCTCGTCTTCCCTCAATCCAATCCATCACCGCGGGAATGAGAAAAAGCGTCAGCAGAGTGGAAGAGGCAAGACCGAACACCACCACAATGGAAAGGGGCCGCTGGATTTCCGATCCGATGCCCCGGGAGAGCAGCAACGGCAGAAGGCCCAGAATGGTGGTGGCGGCGGTCATGAGAACCGGCCGCAGCCGCAGCATCCCCCCTTCTACAATGGCATCCACCGGCTTTCGACCTTCAACCATCAACTGGTCAATGGTACTGACAAGGACCACACTGTTTTGAACCGCAATGCCGAAAAGCGCGATAAACCCCACGGCTGCGGGAACGGAAAGGTATTCCCCCATCACAAACAGGCCGATAATGCCGCCGGTCAGGGCCAAGGGGACGTTCAGGATGATGACGAACGCGTGTTTAAAAGTCCCGAAAGTCATCCAGAGCATGATGAATACCATGAAAATCACAATGGGCACAATCACCATGAGACGCCCTATGGCCCGTTGCTGATTTTTAAACTGTCCGCCGTATTGCACCGTGTACCCCGGAGGCAATACGACCTTTTGTGCAATCCGTTCACGGATTTCTTTGAATACACCCCCCAGATCCCTTCCCCGGATATTCCCGTATACGATCCAGCGACGCTGGTTGTTTTCACGGCTGATCTGCATGGGGCCCGACACCTGGACGATCTTTGCCACCCGGGAAAGGGGGATCAATGACCCGTCCCCCGTATGAACCAGTAATTCACCTAAAGCCACCGGATCCGCCCGGTAAGGGGCCTGGTAGCGAATATGGATGTCGAATCGCCGGGTATTGAGGTAGATATTATCCACCGCCTCTCCCCCCACGGCCAGTTCCACAATTTCAAGGATCTGGGCCACAGTAACCCCTAAGCGCGCGCAGGCGCCCCGGTCCGCAATCACCTGAACCTGGGGCTGCCCCAAAGCCTGCTCCGTGTTCAAATCCACCAGGCCGGGAACATCTTTAATGGCCTCCCTGATTTCAAATGCCATTTCTTTCAACACCGCCAGATCTTCCCCGAACACCTTGATGGCCAGCTGTGCCTTGACCCCTGACAGGAGTTCGTCAAAGGCGTTCTGAATGGGCTGGGTGAAATTTAATTTCACGCCTTTGTAGGCGGAAAGATCCCGATGCAGGGCCTGAACAAGTTCTTTTTTGCTTTGGTGGGTTGGCCATGCCTCAATGGGTTTCAGCGCCACATGGATTTCAGCGTAGTTGACGGGATGGGGGTGACTGCCGGCTTCGGGACGTCCGATACGGGAAATGGTTTCCGCCACCGCTTTATGCCCCATGATAATGCGCTCCATTTTCATGACGGTTTCGGTGGCCTTTTCAAGGGAAATGGAAGGCGCCATGGTGACCCCGATCATTATTGACCCTTCCTCCAGGGTGGGAATAAATTCCGTTCCGATCAAGGGCAGAGCGGCAAGGCTTGAAAGAAACACGGCCAGGCTCAAGCCCATCACCAGGTATTTCTTTCGAATGGCCTGAAGAAGCATGGGGCGGTATATCCGTTTCAAGACCCTTGTGAGCCGGAACTCCTTTTTATCGCCTTTTTTGAGGAGGTACGACGATAAAGCCGGTGCAACAAAAAGAGCGCTCAGAATCGATCCGAACAGGGCGAAACAGATGGTGAACGCCATGGGGGTAAACATTTTTCCTTCCACATCCTGAAGGGAAAAAATGGGCAGAAACACGATGATGATAATGGCGATGGAGAAGATGATGGGCCGGCTCACTTCTTTGGCCGCCTGCAGAACCGTGTTAATTCGATTCGCGTGGGTAACCCGGTTTTCATTCAGGTGGCGGTAGATGTTTTCCACCATCACAATGGCCCCGTCCGCCAGCATGCCGATGCCGATGGCAATCCCGCCCAGACTCATGAGATTGGCGGAAATGCCGTATATGCGCATAAAGATGATGGATATGAAGGCGCAGAGGGGAAGGGAAAGGGCCACAATAAACGCGGAACGCAGGTTGCCCAGAAAAATCAGAAGGGTCGCTATTACCAGGACGGCCCCCTGGACCACGGCTTTTTTAATGGTCCATGTGGCCTGGCGAACCAGTTCCGCCTGCTCGTAATAGGGATGCAGGGTTACACCGGGGGGCAGGGATTTTTTGACCTCTTCCACCTTCCGGTAAAGATCTTCAATAACCCTGGAACTGTTTTCGCCGAACAGTTTGAGTACAATGCCGGAAACCACTTCCTCGGTCCCATTGTGGGTGACCACGCCCCTGCGAACCGCGTTACCGTAACCCACCCGGGCCACATCCTCGATTCGGACAGGGACCCCCTGCACCACCTTGATGGGGATTTTCCTGATCTCGTCGAGGTCCTTCAAAAGCCCGATGCCTCTGACCAGGTGTTCCTCGGCCCCCAGCACGAGAAACTGCCCACCGGCATTCCGATTGTTTTCCCGCACCGCCGCTACCATATCATCGAGACCGATGCCGTATTTCCGGAGCGCAAGGGGATTCACGCGAATCTGAAACTGGAGCACATGCCCCCCCATGGAGAGAATGTCCGTGACGCCTGCAACCGTGCGAAGCTGAAATTTGACCACCCAGTCGTTGATTTCGCGCAAATAGGTTCCGGCATCTTTTCCGTGTGTGTTAACGCCTTTTTGAAGGGTCAGATAGTAGATGAAAATCTGCCCGAGACCCGTGGATATGGGGCCCAGCTTGGGCGGCTCTTCCATGTAAGGCAGCTCCGATGTTGCCGCGGAAAGCCGTTCACCGACCAGCTGTCTTGCAAAATAGATATCCACGTCATCTTCGAAATAGACGTAAATCACGGACAGACCGAATGCGGATGTGGACTTGATCCGGGTCACATGGGGCAGGCCGTTCATGGCCGACTCAATGGGATAGGCAATCAAACGCTCCATCTCTTCGGGCGCCATGCCATGGGCCTCGGCAAAAACGGGCACCATGATGGGTGAGATGTCCGGAAAGGCCTCCACCGGCATTCTGTTGTATTCGTAAATACCGAAAACCAGAATCCCCATGGCAGCCGGAATCACCAGGGCACGAACTTTAAGCGCTTTTTCAACCAGTTTATTGATCATGTTGTTTCCTCAATAAAAAAAACCCATTTTCAGTGCCCGTGCCCCGCATGGTTGCCCATTGAATCCGTCATGAGCGTGGCCTTCAGTTCAAAGGCCCCCTCGGCCACATACAAATCTCCCCCAGAAAGGCCGGAGATAATTTTCACATGGGTTCCATCAGATCGTCCCATGACAATGGACGTCGCTTCGAAACCCCCTTCCGCCGGCACAAACACCACCGGGTTACCCCCTATGGTCTGAACCGCCTTTTTGGGGATCAAAAGTGGAATGTTCTCTTTCCCGATCCGTATTTGGGCTTTCACAAACAATCCCGGCCGCCACTCTCCATCAGAATTGGAAAGGGTCGCACGCCCGTTCGCCGTGCGGGTTTCTTTTCCCACAAGGGGGCCGATGAAAATCAACCTGCCCGTGGCTTCAGCCATGGGACCGTCACCCCGTATGTGGACGGCCATACCCTTTTTTAAAAAGGCCAATTGCCCCTGGAGCAGGTTTATCTTCACCCAGACCGTGTTCATATCCGCAACCCGGTATACGGAGTCGGTGCTTTCCACCATTTCCCCGAGGGAGAGGTTTTTTTCCAGGACCTGCCCATTCAAGGGTGAAAGAATCTCATAGCGTGTCAGGGAGGCATCCGCTTGTCGAGGCAACCTGTCCATGGCGCCCCTTGACAGACCCAGGGCCATGAGCTTCTGCCGTGCGGAGCGCACCGCTATCCGGGCAGCCGAGAGCGCCATCTTCGATTCCAGATAGTCCTGTTCCGGTGAGATCTTCTTTCGCCACAGGGATTCTTCCCTCTCAAAGTTCTTTACCGCCGGCGCCAGTCGTTCCCGGGCCGACAGGTAAACCGAACCGGCGTCAGCCAGCTCACGGCTTTCCAGGACCGCCATCACCTCGCCCCTGCGGACCGGGTCTCCCTGGCGCTTTCTGATTTCTTTCACATAACCTGAGACATAAGGTGTCACAAGGGCTACATTATCGTCATTAAGCACAATTTCTCCGGGGAGGGTTAAAACCGTTTCCAGCGTTCCGGGGCCGGCTTTTGCCGTAGCAATCCCCAAAGCTCGGATCTGATCCTCGCTGAGAAAGATATGATCTTCGTCCTGGTGAATGGGGTCGGATTTGAGGAATTCATGGTCTTTTTCCTCATGTTCCTCGTGTTCCCTTTCACCATGGTTTTCCGCTTCATGAATTTCCATTGCGGCTCGATGGGATTCCACAGTACGCCCGTAATAGAATGCGCCAAAAGCGACTGGAATCATCACAGCGATACAGATAAAAACCACCTTCATTCCTCTCACGGGGCACCTCCTTTTTTTGAGTTTTCAATCGCCGAAACCACTACACCCATATCCAGACCGATCAGCCGTTCCACCCGCGTCCGGGCCTGCTGGTAGGCGAACAGGGCATTGATGTGGCGCAAATTCATTGAAACCAGGGTTCTCTGAGCATCCAGCATGTCCAGATAATCAAATTTTCCATGGCGAAACCCTTCTTCGGAAGCTTTGAATGCGGCTTCAGCCCCCGGCAGAACATGCCTGGCCAGATCGGTGGCCTCCATATGAGCCCTGGAGAGTCTCTGGTATGTTTCGGCCAGGTTGTTGACCACCCTTAACCAGACGGCCCTCGATTCCTCTTTTGACTTGGACAACCTGTCCCGGGCTTCAAGTGTAGCGCCCTGGTTGCGGTCAAAAATGGGGATGGGAATGGATATCCCCATGACAAAGGCCGTATCGTTTACCTCATTGTGGTGTTTGGCTCCCAGGCTCACCGTCAAATCGGGAATACCCTGGGCCTGCTCCAGATCCACTCCGGCCCGGTGTTGCTCAATGGCCACGGCCCAGCGACCCACATCCGGGTTCCGGGACACCATGCCTTGAAGCGCCTCCAGGGAAGGAACCGGAAGCAGATTGCTCAGACGGCCCCTGGCCTCGCTGAAAGAAGGGGTCGTTCCGCCCCAGGCTCCCGAAAGCTTTCTTCTAGCGACTTTGAGGTCAAATTGAGCATGTTTCACATCAATCAGACTTGCGGAACGATCCACCTCCGCCTTGATTTTTTCCATGGGGGAAATTTTTCCGGCCTTTACCCGTTCCGACGTGGTTTGAAGCACTTCACTGGCCAGGTTTAGGAGTTTTCGCATCAGGCTCAGACGTTCCTGGGCGAAAAGCACATTCATAAATGCCAGTGTCGCCCGGGCCACCACATCCGCCCGGTTCACCTCATAATCCCGCTGGGCCAGATCTCGACCCAGAGCGGCATATGTGCTCCTTTTGGAACGTTTGCCGCCCAGTTCAATCAACTGGCTCAGCAGCACCTTGGTCTCGGCCGCATCAAAGCCGTGAAACACGCCTGAACCGGCAAAGTTCTCCGTTTCCGCTTCAATTTCGGGGTTGGGAAGAAGCCCCGCCTGGATCACGCGGCCATCCATGGCACGCCTTTCCCAACGGGAGGCATTCAGGACGGGGTTATGTTCAATGGCCAGATCAATGGCTTTTTGAAGGGTAATAGGGTTTCCGTTAAAATCGAAAACAGGTTCGGGAACCTCCGCCAGGGTATCCGTGGGAAACCAGCCGACAAAAAAGAGCAGCAGAGAAACCCGGAATAATTTCGGGAATCGAAACTTTATGGGATACATGGATCATCTCTCCATATGCTGATGGTTCAGACCAAAAAAATGGTCCGCTTAGAAAAAGAGAAGGGATGGAACAGAAAAAAGAGATGATCAGACGATCAGAATGGTGGTGTTGATAAAAGCGGTGTCAAGGAAAACAAAGGATGGGTCATAAAACCGGTATCCACCCCGGGAGCCCGCAGGCGAACCCATCGCTGACCCGGGGCTGTGGAGCGGGGCGGATGGCAGCAGGCTCAAAGCACGTTTAAAGGAAGATTGGGAAGCGATGAGGGTTTCCAGAACCAGGGAAAAATGCCGCCGTCCTTCCCCAGTGGTCTTAGGGCTTAATCCTGCCGGAGATTCATCGCAGGGCTGCCCCGGCAACTGGCCGTAATGAAGATGAACCGTTTTCTCCCCATGACCGCCGCCCTCATGAACGCAGACCAGCGTGGCGCGAAGTGGGACGTTCCCTAACCCCACGCACATGAAAAGTAAAACAGCGATACCGATTGTCACCCTGCGTTTCATGATAGACTTCTCAGGAAATTCTAAAGAGGCTACAAACTAACCATTTTTTTTCAGATAGTCAAGGAACGGGATTCGGAACCTTGACACTGCTTTTTCAAAAAGATATATTTTTTCCGTTCCACATTTCCCATTCTTGAAATGATCTACCCCCGCGCCATGAAAACACGAGAGGGTCTCATTATCATTTACAATCAAGCCGCAACAAACCGATTTGTGCCGCTGTTCCTGTTTCTGTTGGAAAAAGAATCTTGACAGACGGTCAAACAGACGTATAAAAAGAAGCATATTTGGATGGATTATGGGAGGTAATTTATGGAGCCGCACTATAGCGCTAGAAGCCCTAAAATAAAAACCACAGTCTTATTTGAAAAGAGATTACTTGATGAAATAGACGAGTTCAACCCTTTTAATACAAGGAAAGATTTTTTAGATCAAGCTTGCAAAATATATCTGAAAGAGTTAAGGCGAAGAGCAATAGATGAAAAATTAGCCAAAGCATGTTCTGAGGCGGAAGCTGAAGACATCTCCGTCAATGAAGAATGGGAGACAATCGCTCCGGAGGGCTGGTAATGAGCTCACCTCAAAGGGGCGATATCTATTGGATCAATCTGGATCCAACCATCGGCGCCGAAATAAAGAAAACCCGCCCTTGTGTGATTATTTCCCCAAATGTCGCTAACCGAAGCGGGCCTTTGGTAATCGTTGCGCCCATTACAAAGGTTCAAGGTAAAAAGATTCATTTCCACGAGATCTTCCTTCCTAAAGGGACCTCAAACCTTCAACATGACTCAAAATTAAAGGTCTTTCAACTGAGATGTGTAGACAAGAAGCGTTTGAGCAAATCAAAAATTGGTTCCATTTCCCAGGACCTTATTAATAAACTGAACGAAAAAATACAAATTGTGACCGGTCTCTATTAGCCCATGCTGCTCAGAAGGAGCGGCAGGAGAAACCGATGAAAAACAATTCTATGGTCCTTCCTCTGACCGCGGCAATTTGACAATAAAGGTGGACCCTTCCTTCAACTGACTCTCCACATAAACCGTTCCCCCGTGGGTTTCCACAATGGCTTTGACAAAGCTGAGACCCAGGCCAAGGCCCCGCCTCGAGCGGCTGAGATCACCACGGTATAATCGTTCCCAGATTCTGAGCACCTCGTTTTCAGCAATACCCATGCCTTCATCGGACACGGATATGACGACGTTCGGGCCTTCCGCAGTGGCCTCAACCTTGACTTTTCCGCCCTTTTCTCCATATTTCAAAGCATTGTCCAGCAGGTTCGCCAGGACCTGCTGCAGCCGGGTTCGGTCCGCAAGTATCATGAGCGTTTCATTTGAATTCACGATCACTTCCGTATCCTGTTCTTCCGCCACAATTTCATAGAGGTCCACCACATCGCGAATCATGTCGGAAACGGAAAGCAGGGTTTTGTCCAATCGCATGGCACCGGTTTCCGCTTCCGCCACATCCATCAGGGTATTGAGCATGGTCAATACCCGTTCTGATTCTTCCATGCAGTCGGCCAGGGCTTCACGGCAGGCTTCACGGTTCCGAGGGTCCTGAAGGGCGAATTCCGCCACACCTCTGAGGCGCGTCATGGGCGTCCGCAAGTCGTGGGCCACATTGTCCAGGGAATTATGCATGGCCTGAATCAGCAGGTCGTTCTTATCCAGCATTTGATTGAACAGACCCACCAGTTCATCCATTTCACCTCTCTCACGGCGAACCGGTACACGTAGGCTCATTTCCCCGGTCTTCAAAATATTTCTGACGGTCTCGATCAGGCTCCGAATCGGTTTGATGGCACGAAAAGTCACCATGCTCCCACCGATAATACCCAGGAGAAGAATGGGAATCATGAAGATTAAAAAAACGGTTCTGAAATAGGATAGGAGTTCCCGGCTTCGGGCTGAACTCTTCCCGACCTGAAGGGTTATGCCACCGGGCAACGATGCCATACCCACTGTCCAGGACCCTTTTTCAGCGGTCCCCTCAAGGGAAAGCCAGAAATCCTTCTTCCCCGGCTGAACCGCCCCCAAACGGCGCGGATCCAGACCTTCAAACCCGGGAGGGAATTTCAAGAACAGCACCTGGTTCAGCGGCCCCACAATGCGAACAAAAAAAATATCACCCGCAGGGTTGGCCTGTTCGTCAAAGCGGGCCTTGAGTGCTCGAATCCCGCCTTCCTCATACCATGCCCGGTATTCCAGGATTCGGTCCTTTACAATCTCCTTTTCACGCTGTTCAACCAGGTTGCCGATCAGATAATAGGCCACCAGGAACAGCCCGCCCGAGGCAATGACAAAAAAGAGCGCGTAGAGCACACTCAGTTTGAGGCTGAAGGTCAGACCGACCTTGCTACTGCTCTTTGAGGACATAACCCATCCCGCGCACTGTGTGGATCAACTTTTTATCAAAATCCTTGTCGATTTTGTTCCGCACGCGACAGACCAGCACATCCACCACATTGGTCTGAGGATCAAAGCTGTAATCGTAGACATGTTCCAGGATAGATGTCTTGGAAACGATGCGGCCCTTGTTGCGGACCAGGTGTTCCAACAGGGCAAACTCACGGGAAGGAAGACTGATTTCCTCTTTTCCCCGTTCCACCTCCCTTGTCAGGAGATCCAGTGTCAGGTCCCCGGCATGAAGTGTACTGGGTTCCGCCACCCGGGTTGATCTGCGAATGAGGGCATGAATGCGGGCCAGGAGTTCGGAGAATGAAAACGGTTTGGTCATGTAGTCATCCCCACCGGTCTGTAGACCCTTGACCCGATCGTCCACTGACCGTTTTGCGCTGAGAATGATCACCGGGATAGTGATCTTTTTCTGACGAAGCCGCTCAATGAGGGATAACCCGTCCATCCCCGGCAGCATAATATCCACCACGGCCGCATCATAGGGTTCGGTCTCCCCCAGATGAAGGCCGTCCACACCATCAAGGGCCACATCCACCGCAAATCCGGCCTCTTTTAAACCATTTGCAATAAAGGAGGCAATTTTATGATCATCTTCAACAACCAGGATTCTCATGATGTAATTTCTCTAAAATATAAAAAAAGGGGCGCTCCCCCGACATCACGAAAGAGCGCCCCCTGATCATCAAAAAAATAGTTCTACAGGCTACACTACACTACCTTAACATTTGCAGCCGCGGGACCTTTCTGTCCCTGCTCAATATCAAAAGAGACCTGATCTCCCTCGTTAAGGGACTTAAACCCTTCCATGAGAATTGCGGAATGATGAACAAATACATCCGGACCATCTTCCTGCTCGATAAAACCAAACCCTTTTTGATCGCTGAACCACTTTACCGTTCCATTCGCCATAGTGACATCTCCTTTTCCTTCTGAATAAATCCACACTACCATACTTGCAGCTGCCACTTTGAAAATGGAATTTCGTTCGATAACGAAGCCAGCCCACGAGCTAGGGGTGGAAAATTAATGATGGACAGGAACCTAGCATGATTTAAGAAAAAATCAAGCTTTTTTTAACCAATTTGTAACTTAAACTGCATTTTTCCTTAATTTTCTTTCATACTTTACCCCACAGTCCACATAATCGTACAATCACTTCTGCTGCTTTTTCAAGGGCAACCACTGGAATCCATTCGGTTTTTGAGTGAACCATCATGGCACCTGTGAATATATTGGGGGTAGGAACTCCCATAAAACAAAGCCGCGCCCCGTCCGTCCCGCCTCGAATGGGATTCTCCCGAACGTCAATATCCGAGGCCTTGATGGCTGTTTTAGCCTTATCCGCCACATCCGGATACCGGTGCAAAACCTCCTTCATGTTCCTGTATTGATCTCCGGCCCTGACATTGATTTCCAACCCGCCGTAACGCTGTTCAAATATCCGTGCCAATTGTTTCAGATAGTCCATTCGTCGATTATTTTCGGCTCGATCGAAATCCCGAATGATCAATTTGACCGTGGCCGAATTCTCATCACCTGTTATTTGGGTCACATGATAGAATCCTTCACGACCCTCAGTATGTTCGGGGCTTTCCCATTCAGGCAGTGCCGTAATGAAACGGGATGCCAGGGCCGCCGCGTTGATCATTTTATTTTTGGCATACCCTGGATGGATATTGTGTCCATTAAAAACCAGACTCAGGCCCCATGCGTCAAAGCATTCCTGTTCAATTTCCCCCATCATGCCCCCATCCATGGTGTAGGCAAATTCCCCCATCCGTTTCATTTGGATGAAATCCGTACCGGCACCAATCTCTTCATCAGGGGTGAAAACGATTCGCAGTTCCGGATGGGGCAGTTTGGGAAAAGCTTTAAAAGCACAGAGAGCCGCCATAATCTCGGCGATGCCCGCCTTGTCATCGGCCCCTAGAAGTGTCCGTCCGTCGCTGAAAATGAGGGTTTCACCGATGAACTGCAACAGTTCCGGTGATTCTGCGGCCGTGAGTCGGGTTTTCCCGGATCCGGGAAACTGAATATCCATCCCATCATAATCTTCAATCACCATCGGCCTTACATCTGCACCTGATTCCGATGGAGATGTGTCGAGATGGGAACAAAATGTAATGGCGGGTCCCACAAAACCTGTCGAAGGCGGCAACGAAGCGTAACCATAGCAATGGGCATCGAGCTCAACATCCGACAACCCCAGCTCAATGAGTTCTTCCCTCAACAGCCGGCCCAAAACCCATTGTCCTTCCGAAGAGGGATGCATTTTGGAAACAGGATCGGATTGTGTATTAATCCGCACGTACCTGAGGAAACGTTCCCTTGCCTGCTTCATCAAGACATTACGGATTTCTTCATTCATCTGTTGTTATTGAGACGGGCAATGTTCTCAAGGTAACCACCAATAACTTTTCCGGAATCCAATTTGAAAAGTTCCGCATAAGCCTTGAGAAAATTCTTGAGATAAAACGTCTGTGGAAGGGATGCGACATCATCACTTTCGATGGCCGTCAATACTTTCATACTGATCCGGGTCACTTCAAAGATCTCATCAACCGCTATGCCCACATGTTTTCGAAGCCTTTCCAGATCCTTACCGGAAATCAGGTTTTTTGAGAGAATTTCCTCTGAAACCTCAGTGAAGTCTTTTTTTTCAATTAGACTCTTGACCCTTGCAAATAACGATTCCTGGCCTCCCGTTTTCTTTAGAGAAAACAGCGGGATGGGCCCCTTCGATTTGCGCTTTCCCTTTTCCAGTAATGACGCATCAATAATGCCGGCAGCGGTCAGTTCTTTGTTGTAGGCCGCTCTTTGGCTCTTATCAATCAAAGTGGAAAAGGCCTCTTCTATCCTGCGCAGAATAGCATTTCGTTCTTCATCGGTGAAAAAGGCATCGGAAATCATTGAATCTTCTTCATAGATGGAAAGCACACTCCGATAGGCCTGTCTGACTTCGAAGGACGAAGCATTGACAGGGATTTCCAGCAGTTCGTAATAATTGAGATTCTCAGACCTCTCCATATTTTCCAATGGCGCTTGGCGTTTTTCCGGCATTTTTCAGCATCATCTCTGAAACCTGCTTCAGGTCGGTTGAAGTGGGTGTATAGGGATATTTGTTTACAAATAGGGTCTTGGCAAGAACAGAGTTATGCACCCGCTCGTCATAAGCAATATTGCCCAAGAATTGGAAACCCGCATAGAAATGCCGGTTACAGACTTTTTCGATCTTATTGCCGAGCGTTTCGTCAATATGCTTTCGATACTGGTTCAAAACGAGTTTAAAGGCGAGTTTGCGCAATTCCTTTTCAAGCAATTTCCCCCGGTCAGGGTCCTTTATCATAACCCGGTCAACAATATCCAGGGGGGATCTGACCAAGCCGGCTTCGGATTCCCCGGCAAGCTCCTTGACAACATTGCTGAAAGCATAATGTTTCAGGATTTGCTTCACCCTTCTCAGATAGACCGCTTTGATAAACTGAACGGTATTCTGTATGGAAGTGGGCTCCGGTGTGAAAACGAAAATACCTTCATGGGCTGATAGAAAAAAATCGAGCACATTATAGGTTGAACCGGCACCCAGATCGATTAATACGGTGTCGAACGGCAGTCTATGGATGGCATGAATGATTTTCACTTTTTGGGCATAGAAAAGGTTCCCGATCTCCAGGGAACAGTCCACGGAACTGATGAGATGAAGGTTGGGTATTTCAGTGGGAACCGCGACCGCAGAAAGGTCACTGACCGATTTGTTTAAATAGCTGTTAAGCCCCTTTTTTACCTGACGGAGTCCCAGAAGAGAATGGAGATTGGCCCCCCCCAGATCTAGATCAACCAGGACCGTATTATGACCCTGTCTGGCGAACAGGGCGCCAAAATTGGCCGCCAGAAAGCTCTTGCCGCTTCCACCCTTGCCCCCCCCGATAGCATAAATCCGAGCCATAATCGTCATCCGCACGGTCTTTTGTTAAACTAAAACCATAAAAACATTACACTTTCACGGAATTAACGCACATGTCAAGCAAAAGATGAAAAAATATGCACATAAATGGATAAAACCTGATTAACCTTTCATTTTGGGCCCTTGAACCATAACCAGGTTTTTCAGTTCATCATCGTAGTGCGGTATCATGTGACCCCAGGAGAAGCGTTCCATTTCAAGAGAAAGTTTTTCGATTTTTATTTCCGAACCAGAACTCCCTAAGAGCACACGGGCCAGGTTCTCAACCAGTTCCTCCTGGTTTTTGTAGAGAAAATCCTTGTGAGAGGATTCGGGAATAAGCTCGGGATAAGATAGCCGTTGGGGCAGTAACGGGATACAGCCGGCACTGATGGCTTCTACCATTGAAATGCCGAAATTCTCCTGCCAGGCAGTACTGATAACCACCGTCCCTTCTTTCAGCCACTTTTCATAGGCGAGTCTTGATGGCTCATAGCCATAACGAACAATCCTTTTTCCATATCGTTTTCGGGCAGCAGTGAAGTCTTTCGGGCAGTTTTGAAAATTCTCTCCCAGGAGGGCCAATCGGAAATCTAAACCCCGCTTTATCATCTCGTCTAAGGCCAGAAAAAAGTCTTTGGGATTCTTGTCAAACTCCCAACGGTGATTCCAGATAATCAAAGGCGGATTTGATCGAACCGGGGGCGCACCATTGTTCAAGCTTTCAACACCACATCCGGGATGCAGCACCCCGGCCCGGGAACGGATTTCATCCACCACCCAGGTTGGCCTGAAATCGGGCATCATTTTCAAAAACCCAGGCAACTTTGAAAAAAAGGCATCAAAGTGGGTTTGTGAGTTAAAGAGGATACGCTTTGCGGCAAGTGCCGTGGTCATGTCAGTGAATCCAAAATGGACATCCATGGCCTCGCCGGGTGCCAGGGGGTAGGTGATCTGGCTCTCATGAAAATAAACAAGCGCCGGAGGACAACCTGGCCCGATAAGGGCCCGAAAATCAGAGAGGCTCATCAGGTCACTGGTAATCAAACCGTCATAATTTTCCAGGGAAGGGATGTTTTTCAGAAAATAGAGCGCCGCCCCTCGCATGCGCCACTTCCAGAAGCGGGCGGGCAAGGTCACCAGATCAATCTCATGTCGCGAATGGGCTGCCAACCCTTCCGCAAAATACCGATGGGACCCGCCAAAAAAGGGTTCCAGAAAAAGAAATTTCACGTTATCCCTTTCTTCCTGTTCGCCTATATGATAATTTCTCCAACCATTTAAAAATAGATTATTCAAACCAATATATCAAGATATTCGAATTTACCATGGATACCTGGAGACTCCTCGATACGCCGCCCATGACGGCAGCTGAAAACATGGCGCTTGACGAAACCCTGCTGGAGCTGAAAGACGCCGGCAAGGCCCCCAATACCATCCGATTCCTTCAGTTTTCCCCCAGGAGTGTGCTGGTGGGGTATCATCAATCGGTGGCGGAGGAGATACGAAAAGGATATTGCCGGAAAGAAGGCATTGAGATAAACCGGAGAATCACGGGCGGTGGGGCCATTTTTTTTGATGAAAATCAGCTGGGTTGGGAAATCATCTGTGATAAATCATTTTTTAACGTGAGCATTCCCACCGCGCACCTGTTCAAAACCCTTTGCAACCCTGTTTTAACAGCACTCTTAATGTTCGGTATTGAAGCCGATTTTCGCCCCCGAAACGACATCGAAATTGATGGGCGGAAAATTTCCGGCACAGGGGGAACGGACTCAAAAAATGCCTTTCTTTTTCAGGGCACCCTGCTGGTGGACTTTGACGTTGATACCATGTTGCGGGCCCTGCGCATTCCTGTGGAAAAACTCAAAGCCAAGGAGATTGATTCGGTCAAAGACCGCGTGACCTGTTTGAACTGGGAACTGGGGGTTACCCCTTCTCTCGGGAATATCAAGTCCGCCATCAAACATGGATTTGAAACGGGCCTGGGCATACGGCTTGTGCCTGGAGACATGACACCCGAAGAGCACCTTCTGTTCAAGGAAAAACGCCCCTATTATCAATCCAGCCAATGGATAAATTCAGTCAACCCCAGGTTTCAAAAACGAGACTCGGTCCAATCCGCTTACAAGGCTGAAGCAGGAATGATTCGCTTTACCCTTGTGGTCAATTTGCCCCAAAGAAGGCTTAAGGATATCTACATCACAGGGGATTTTTTATCGTTTCCATCCCGTGCCCTTTTTGATCTGGAAACGGCACTGCGGGGTTCACCTTTGGACCGAAAGCAACTGCACGGCATTATCCGCTCATTTTTTGACGAGAAAAAAATCATGATCCCGGACATGGATTTCCGTGATTTTGTGATTCCGCTGGATCAGGCTCTTGAAAAAATAAAAATCACAGCGTTCGGGCTTTCCTTAGAACACTGTAACCAGATTTCGGTGGCCAACGGATCCTTTGAAACGGTGATCCGCAAAAAACCATCCGTACTCCTGCTCCCCTACTGCGCCAAACGCACCGATTGCGATCTCCGCTACCATAAGGCATGCAGGATTTGTGGAGAAGAAGGATGCACCATCGGTCCAGCCTGGACCATGGGCCTGAAGGATCGCATGAAGGTGGTGAGCATCATCAGCTTTGAAGACCTGTGGACGGAGCTGCAAAAAATGAAAAAAAACGGCGTGAAAGCCTATATCGGCTGCTGCTGCCAGCCTTTTTTTGCAAAACACGTGGACGATTTCAGAAAATCAGGGTTGCCCGGCATACTGCTTGATATCGACAACACCACCTGCTATGAGCTGGACCAGGCCAGGGAAGCCTACGCGGGAAAATTCGAGAGCCAGACCCATGTGGACCTGGATCTCCTCGAAACGGTTCTGAAAGCGGCTTCCAGTCAAAGCGGGAAAACAAAGAGATGAAATCCATCACCTGCGAAATTCTGATTATCGGCGCCGGACCGGCCGGTTCCTCTGCCGCTATCGCCGCTGCCACAAAAGGGATGGATGTACTCGTGGTGGAACAGCGGGCCAAAATCGGGGTTCCGGTGCAGTGCGCCGAATACATACCGGCTCCCCTGGTGGGGCAACTCAATCTGGGAACCGGTTTTGTGGTCCAGAAAGTGTCTAAGATGCGGACCATTCTACCCGATGGATCAGCCAAGGAAATGGCCGCACCGGGGTTTATGATTCACCGGGACCGCTTTGATCAGATCCTGGCCGGGGAAGCCCGGAGACGGGGTGCGGAGTTCTTCCTTTCCAGCAAAGCGGTGAAGCAAACCGAAGAAGGGCACGTGGTGATAAAAAAAGAGGCCGGCGAAATGGCGCTCATAGCCCCTAAAATTATCATTGGTGCAGACGGGCCCCGGTCAAAAGCCGCTTCATGGTGCGGCGCTTCAGATGGGGATCTTCTGCAAGCAGCACAGTATATAACGCCGTTGTGTTCCCCCATGAATCACACCGAAGTGTATCTTTCTCCCGATTTTTATGGTGGATATGGATGGCTTTTCCCAAAAGGGGAGACCGCCAACGTGGGCCTGGGCATGAAACGGATTAACGGAAATCCTAACAGACTTCACGACCTGTTGGGCCAATTCATGGAAAAGCTCAGAAAGGAAGGTAAAATCAAAGGGGAACCCCTGGGTTCCACCGCAGGCTGGATTCCCGCCACACCCCTGGAAAAAGCGGTTTACGGCAATATCCTCCTGGCAGGGGATGCGGCAGGCCACACCCACCCCATTACAGGCGCGGGCATATTTGCAGCTATTTCCTGCGGCCGTATGGCCGGGTCATGGGCTGCCGAGGCCATCCAAAAAAGTGATCTCGGAATATTGGCGGGATATGATCATGAATGGCAGGATCTGTTTGGCCATACCCTCAACCGCGCCCGTGAAAAACGCCGGGGCATGGAACGGGAATGGGCGCGTTTTCACCAGATTATAAAGTCCTGCTGGATCGGTTTTCGAGAATATTATAATGATCAATGAAACTCAACTTGAAGAGGCCCGGCGCATTTCCTGGAAGACCTTCGGTAAACACATTACCTTTTACGTGCCGGGGATGTTTCTCTGTGACGGCGTAAGGGGAAAATACCCCGGCCTCAGTATTACCGGGAGTCAATGCAGCCTCTCATGTGACCATTGCGGCGCCATGATCCTTAAAACCATGATCCCCGCTGAAAACCCCGATGAATTGTTAAAAAAATGCATTAAACTTGAGAAAAGGGGAAATTATGGGGTTCTTCTGAGCGGCGGATGCACAAAAGAAGGGAAACTGCCGTGGGAAAAATTTGTTCCGACCATTGCTGAGATAAAACAGAAAACGGGTCTCTTCATTTCCATCCACAGCGGACTGATGGATTACAAAGAGGCGCTGGCCCTTAAAGCGGCCGGTGTGGATCAGGCGCTCATCGACGTTATCGGAGATGATTCAACCTATCAAAAGGTCTACCACGTCCCCTTTGGTGTGGCTGAAATTGAAAAAACACTGGCCGCACTTCAAGAGGCAGGCCTTAACACAATTCCCCACGTGGTGTGCGGGCTGGATTATGGGCGGATCATTGGTGAGGAAAGGGCGCTGGCGATGATTTCACGATTTTCGGTGGAGCAGGTGGTGATCGTGTCTCTCATGAACCTTGCCGGCACAAAAATGGAAAAGGCCCTCCCCCCGGATGCGCGCCATGTGGCCCGCCTTATCTCAAAAGCGCGCACGCTCATGCCCGAAACCTGCATCAGCCTGGGATGCGCCAGGCAGCGGGGTAACACCTTGATGGAAACGCTGGCCATTGATGCGGGTATAAACCGGATGGCACTCCCGTCGGAAGAAGCCATACGGAGAGCAGAACATCATGACCTTGAAATCCGCTACCAGAAAACCTGTTGCTCCGTTACCAAAGACTTTTCAAGCCAAAGCTGGAATGATAGTGTAGCTACTGCTGACCCACGAAAGACATAAGAAAATAAGAGGAAAAAGATGCTCCAGACTGAAAAAACAAAAATACCGGAAAGCCCCCGGTATCTGCGGATGAGCCTTGCCGCGGCCATGACCCTGGGCTTAAAACCGGGTCGATTCTATCGCAACGCCAAATTGTATTGCATCAACCTGCTCCTCACCTATCGTGCCGGTTGTGCCGCAAAATGCGCCTATTGCGGTCTTTCAAATAAACGTGAAGGGCAATACAGCAACAAAAGTTTCATTCGGGTGACCTGGCCCACCCATTCACTGACGCAAATCATTGAAAGAATTTCGGACCGCCAACAAAAGGTCAAACGAATCTGCATCTCTCAAATCACCCATAAGCGATCCGTCCAGGACACCAAGGACATTTGTGCCGGACTACGTTCCAGTTTTGACATCCCCGTCTCTCTGCTCATATCCCCTACAATTTTGTCAAAAGCAGATCTTCTGGACTTCAAGGATGCAGGGGCCGACAAAATCGGCGTGGCCATTGACCTGGCAACCCCTGAACTGTTCGATAAATACCGCGGCAAAGGGGTTGGCGGCCCCCATAACTGGGAAACCTACCGGCAGTGCCTCTCCGATGCCATTGCCATTTTCGGGAAACGCAATGCCGGAAGCCACTTCGTCACCGGAATGGGTGAAACCGAAAAGGAAATGGTGGAGGCCATCCAGAAGATTCAGGATTCAGGCGGATGGACCCATCTATTCTCTTTTTTTCCCGAGCCCGATTCACAGATGAAGGCGCACCCCATGCCGGAAATGGATCAATACCGCCGCATTCAACTGGCCCGATATCTCATGGATGGAGGTATCATTCGGGCGGAAAAAATGGCATTTGACACCTCGGGCCGCATTCTTGATTTTGGTCTACCGCCCGGAGAACTGGGCCGCGTCATTGATACGGGCGAACCTTTTCGCACCAGCGGCTGCGAAGGGTACGACGGTCAGGTGGCCTGCAACCGCCCCTATGCCAACTCCAGACCCGGGCCCGACATCAGAAATTACCCCTTTCCACCCAATGAGGAAGATATCCATCGCATACGACGTCAAATGGGAATAGCAATATCATGATTTTTTGAAGCGGTTGATAATCACTGCCTTGACTCGGGTGGACTATTGATGATATCATTTCATCAAAGTCTTCGGATATGAAGGCGCTTGAGGATCAAGCTGGTCCCTTGGCTTTGTTGACAAATAAATTTAGAATAAGACGATATTGTAGCGAATTGGGTCTGTTATGGAAAATATCCTTAGCATTACCGGTCGAATTGAAGACAAAAAACGGCAGAAACAGATCACGTCCAATCGGGATAAGTTTGATGCCGTACAGCGCCTCCTTCAATGCGGTTCATGCCGTTTTAAATGCGCCATGTGCGGTCGTCATGCGGAAGAGGCCAAACCTTCGAATTTACAGAAGAAGCTTCATTCCGAGTTCAGTTTATGTGAAAGCTGCAGCGCCGAATTTGAAGATTACATCAAAATTTCCGAAAAAAAGGGACAACCACAGGATATTTTCTGGCACAACGGAGAATGGCTTGAACTGTGGTCCTGCTGGGTGGCGTACCAGCGATCCCTCAATAAATTCAGGAAATCTTTTAACATGAAGCAGTTGCCTGATAACGAACGCAAATAATAACAGCCCGCTGGATTCCCAAACCGCGAACCCGGATCCGGCATGTTGTTTTTTGATCCAGCCACGCCCAGGCTGTTTTGTGATCAACTCGAAATGATTCACGTGATGGAGGTAACCCGATGTTTGGAATAGGCATGCCGGAATTGATTATCATTTTAATCATTATCCTGGTTATTTTCGGGGCTGGAAAATTGCCTGAAATCGGCAGTGGCATTGGCAAAGGGATCAAGAATTTCAAAAAAGCCACCCATGAAGCGAAAAGTGAAATTGAAGAACCCAAAGAAGAAAATGAAGAAAAACAAGAAGATAAACAAGAAGATAAATCTTAAACCCAATTGACCGGACCAGCCCCTGCCGAATCCCCATGAACGGCAGGGGCATTTTTTCTAGAAAGGAATGTTGTCGTCAGGAAGGTTTGGCGGGGGTTCTTCGGGTAAATCACCCTGGGGTGCTCTGCTCTCCATCCTGTCACCCGGAGATCCAAGCATCTGCATTTTGTAGGCAACAACTTCCGTTGTATACCGTTTGTTCCCATCCTTATCTTCCCATGCCCTGGTTTGAAGACTTCCCTCGATATAGACCTGGCTGCCTTTGCGCAAATACTCCCCGCAAATCTCTCCAAGCCGCCGCCAGGCCACGATCTTGTGCCATTCGGTCTGCTCCTTTTTCTCACCCGTACTCTTGTCTTTCCACGTTTCTGTTGTGGCAATAGAAAAATTGGCCACCGCTACGCCACTGGGTGTATATCGAACCTCCGGATCCCCTCCCAGATTCCCCACCAATATCACCTTATTGACACTCGCCATGATAACATTTCCTCCCCTCTAATCTGATTCACAGGACTAATATGGACCGTCTGAAGTTCCTTCAATACCATAAGCCATGGAAACAAGTCAAAGGCATTCATAATCCACGGGTATAGTGAAAAAAAGACAATTCCCTGTTGACGGAAATGATTAAACCGTTTAAGGTGCTGTTTATTCAATAAATTGATCAACCATTTGATTATAGGAACAAAATCTGCTGAGGTACAATCCATGTTAAAAATCATACCACTGGGAGGCTTAGGTGAAATCGGTCTCAATATGATGGTCATTCAATACGATTCTCACATGGTGGTTATAGACGCCGGCTTAATGTTCCCGGATGATTACATGCCCGGCGTGGATCTGGTCATCCCCGATTTCAGTTACCTCAGGGAAAACAAGGAAAAAATCGAAGCCGTTATTCTTACCCATGGACATGAAGACCATATCGGTGCCATGCCTTTTTTGCTGAAGGAGTTTCCGTTACGCGTATTCGGCACGGGGTTCACCCTGGACCTGCTCAGAGAAAAACTGAAAGAACATATCCTGCCTCAAAATGCCGACCTTAAAACCATCATTCCGGGTGAAATCCACGAGATCGGTCCATTTACGGTGGAAGGCATTCGGGTCAACCACAGCATTGTCGACGGGATGGGTTTGGCGATTGAAACCCCGGAGGGCCTCATCCTTCATTCCGGAGACTTTCGCATCGATCCCACGCCCGTGGATGAACAAACGACCGACCTCATCCGTTTTGCCCATTTTGGGGAAAAAGGGGTCCTGGCCTTTTTTTCAGATTCCACCAATGCCGAAAAGGAAGGCTACACCCTCAGTGAACGGGATGTCAAAAAAACCCTCAGAGATTTCTTTCTGACCTGCCCTGGAAGGCTGATCGTTGCCAGTTTTGCCTCAAACATCACGAGAATCCAGGAGGTCATTTCCCTGGCGGAAGAGTTTGGCCGAAAGGTGGTTTTCAATGGAAAAAGCATGATCACCAATGTGGGAATTGCCAGGGCCCACGGGTTTATCCATTTTTCCGAGGATCTTGAAATTACCGAAAAAAAAATGAAATCCCTTCCGGACAGCCAGGTGGTAGTGATTACCACCGGCAGCCAGGGCGAACCCATGAGTGCCCTGAGCCGTATGGCCAGAGATCAGCACAAGGGCATAAAGATACACAAGGGTGACACCATCCTTCTTTCCTCCAGGTTCATCCCCGGCAATGAAAAGGCGATTACGTCGGTTATCAACAAGCTGTATGGGTTGGGAGCGGATGTGATCTACGAAAACGTATCCGACATTCATACCTCCGGACATGCCAGGCAGGCGGAATTAAAGGTCATGCTGAGTCTCGTGAAACCGCGATATTTCATCCCCATTCACGGTGAATATCGACACCTGGTCAAACACGCCAAAATTGCCCTCGATATGGGGATGGACGAAGATCATGTGCTCATTGCCCGGGACGGCGATGTCATCTCTTTTGATGAGGGTATTGGAAAAATAAAAGGCACCATACCGACAGGCCGGACGTTTATTGATGGCAAAGGGGTCGGCGATATTGAGGAAACCGTTCTGAGGGATCGAAGAAAACTCCGGAGTCACGGGATGGTGGTGGTTCAAATGGTTTTGGATGAACAGACAGGCAAAATTCTATTCGGCCCGGAAATGATATCCCGCGGTTTCGTATTTGAAGATCAGGGGAAGTTTATTCTTGAGGATGCCCAATGTATCGTGTTAGAGGTGATCGACGAAACAGAAAAGCCTTTTCCTGTGGATAGCAAAAGGCTGGAAGTGGAAATCAGGCGGAGGCTGAAACGTTTTTTTTACAACGTGATAGAGAGAAGCCCCCTCATCATACCGACCATCATCGTTTTGTGAGCATAAAATAAAGATGAAAAGAAAGAAACCATCATCGCCCAGGCCGGATAAAAAAGGGCCGCAATCCGAAAACCCGCGACATCCCCTCAAAAAGGAAATCAGGGGGCTCATTTTCCTGCTCCTGGCAGTTGTTATGGGCGGCAGTCTTCTCTCTTCTTCTCCCCTGGATAAACTATTCTGGAACGTGGCAGGCAATTTAGGCAAAGCGCATAACCTCTTTGGAACCGTCGGGGCTCATTTATCCGGTGGCCTGTTCGATCTGCTGGGGGTTGGCGCGTTCTGGGTGCCATTGATCCTGTTTGTATTATCCTTTATCACATTCAAGGGTCGGTCCCTTTCATCACCCGTCAAAGGGATGATTACCGTATTGATCATGCTGGCCTCATTTTCAGCACTGTTGAGCCTTCAGTTTCAAAATGGTCTTTTCTACAGGGGAACCAACATGGCCGCAGGAGGGCTCATCGGCCTTCATATTGCCGGAGTGTCCGTCACTATCCTCAATTCATTCGGGTCCTATGTTTTTCTGGCATCCATCTTCGTCATATCCCTGCTGACGGTGACCCGCCTCTCCTTCGGCTGGATTTTCTCCCTGGTGGGTTTGTGGGTATTGGGGATTTTCAAAAAAATCAAGGAAATCCTGACCAAAAGAAAAGAGCGGAAAAAAAGAGCACGGAAAACCCTGGTGGCCCGCGTTAAAATCAAGAAAAAACCAAAAGTCAACATTGTGGAAGCCGCAAAAAAGGAACCCCCTCCCCCTCCCCGGCAGAAAAAATTTTCATTCATGCAACGGCCGGGAGAGTTTCAGCTCCCGTCATTGGATCTTCTGACGCCCCCCCCGAAGGACAAGAACATCACCTTTCAGCGTGATGCTCTGGAAATAAACGCCCGCCGGCTGGAAAAAAAGCTGGAAGACTTTGGTGTGGATGGGGAAGTGGTTGAAATCCTTCCGGGGCCCGTCATCACCATGTATGAATACAAACCGGCACCCGGGGTCAAAATCAGCAAAGTGGCGGGTCTCTCGGATGACCTGGCGTTAACCCTGAGGGCTCAGAGCATCCGCATCGTGGCCCCCATACCGGGCAAAGCCGCCATCGGAATTGAAATCCCCAACAACCAGCGGGAAATTGTTTATTTACAGGAAATGCTTTCCAGTTCCACCTATACCGACACCAAAAGCAAACTGCCCATCGCCCTGGGCAAGGACATCACCGGTTCCGCCGTGGTGGCCGATCTTGCGAAAATGCCCCACCTGCTTGTGGCAGGAGCGACCGGAACCGGCAAGAGTGTCTCCCTCAACGCCATGATCCAGAGTCTGCTCTATACACTTACCCCGGAAGCAGCGCGATTCCTGATGGTAGACCCCAAGCGCATTGAGTTATCCGTCTATCAGGACATCCCCCACCTGCTGCATCCGGTGGTGACCCAGCCCAAAGATGCCAACAAAGCCCTCAAGTGGGCCGTTAGAGAGATGGAACGGCGATATATGCTGCTTTCCGACCGGGGTGTCAGGAATATTGACTCCTACAACCGGAAAATCGCGAAACAGGCCCAAAAGAAAGATCCCGCCAGAGAGGGGGGCGAAGAGAACGGCGAAGACCGGGGCACCGACCGCCACCTCCCCTATATCATCATTATTATTGATGAGCTGGCGGATCTCATGATGGTCAGTTCGAAGGAAGTGGAAGAATCCATTACACGTCTGGCCCAGATGGCCCGCGCTGCCGGCATTCACCTGATCATCGCCACCCAGCGTCCTTCGGTCAATGTGCTCACCGGCATCATCAAGGCCAACTTCCCTACCCGCTTGTCATTCCAGGTTTCCAGCAAGGTGGACTCCCGAACCATCCTGGACACCAATGGTGCCGAACATCTCCTGGGCGATGGGGATATGCTTTTCATGCCCCCCGGCGTGGGCCGCATCACGCGCATTCACGGCGCCTATATCTCCGAGGAAGACGTTAAAGGGGTGGCTGACTTTCTGAGGAGCCAGAAAAAACCGGACTATGACACCACCATCCTTTCCCACATGGAGGAAGATGAAACCAAAGAGGAAGAGGACCTGGAACTGGATGAAAAATTTGATGAAGCCGTGCAAGTGGTCTGTAAAAGCGGACAGGCCTCTATCTCCATGTTGCAGCGAAAAATGAGGGTGGGTTACAACCGGGCGGCCCGAATGATTGAAGCCATGGAAATAGAAGGGATCGTGGGGCCATCGGACGGGGTTCGCCCGCGGGAAGTATACGGCAGGAAGGGAGGATGACATGCTAAAAATGCTGTTGCTGATACCGGCGCTGGTAATGCTGGCGCACCCGCCGGTCTTTGCGGAAGACACTCTTTCAAATATACTCCAGGGGATCAAGAATCGTTATAGAACGTCTTCGGGACTTTCAGTGCCCTACACCCGGGAAGTCATGACCCGATCCATGAGCATGCTGGGCACCCAGGCCAAAGGGGATCTGGCATCCGGCGTCATTCATTTCAAACCGCCCCATTTTCTGAGGCTGGACCAGGAAAAACCCGGGTCTGAAATCATCATCGCCAATAACAATATCCTCTGGTGGTACATCCCCCACAAGAAGGAGGCCCACCGGTATCGCGCAGAAGATTTCGGCAGAGAGCTGAGGCTGCTCAGTGATATCTTCCGCGGCCTGGCGGATGTCAATGACAGCTTCAACGTAACGCTGCAGGAAAAAAATGAAAATGGGGATGATGAAATTGTATTAATTCCGGACCCACCCTGGCAGGAAATTGACCGTATCGCCCTCACCGTAAGTCCCAAACATGACATTCGCACTGTCCGGATTTTCAATGCGCTGGGCAGCGTCACCCGGTTCAACCTGGGCGGTTTTACAATGAAAAAAACCTTTGAAAAAGGGTTTTTTAAATTTGTTTCACCCCCCGGGGTCAGGATCGTTGTGGAAGGGGGGGGGGCGCCATAATGTCGCAATTTGTTTTTTCTTCCGAATTTATAGTCTTTCCAGGTTAAGACATCTTTTAGGAGTCGCTTTTTCATGCATAAGCCTGACTTAGGAACTGAGCCTTCCAACAAATCAGCAACAGACTTCTCCAAGGATGCCATGATGATCGCAGAATTAGAGACTTACAGATCCATGGTCAAGGAATTCGACGTCATTCTTGAATCGATTTATGATGGGTTATTCATCACCGATGGGGATGGAAATACTCTCAGGGTAAATTCTTCATGGGAAAAAATTACCGGTTTGTGCCGAAAGGATGTCATAGGAAAGAATTTAATTACCCTCGAAAGGGAAGGCTATTGTTCAAGATCGGCCGGATTAATGGTACTGCAAGAAAAAAAACCGGTGACAATTCGGTACAGAATGAACTCGGGGAAAGAGGTCCTTTCTTCAGGGATACCCATATTTGACGAAGAGGGTCGTATTGTAAAGGTTGTCACTAGTGTTCGGGATCTTACGGACATACGCAGGCTCTCCACCCAACTGGAAAAGAGCAAAAAACTGACCGAGCAATATCACAAAAAACTTGAAAGACTTAAAACCCAAACTTTCAAACATGAAAACATCGTTGCCGATTCCAAGGCCATGAAAGAGGTCTTGGAACTGGCCATGCGCGTCGCACCTGTTGACGTCCCCCTTCTGATCACAGGTTTAACAGGCGTCGGAAAAGAGGTGGTCGCGGAATTCATCCACAAACACAGTCAAAGGCGTGCGACCGGGCTGTTTCTGAAAATAAATTGCGGCGCCATCCCGGATAACCTTTTGGAGACCGAACTTTTCGGTTACGAAAAGGGCGCCTTCACGGGCGCATCAAACGAAGGGAAACCCGGTTTGCTGGAAACCGCCGAAGGGGGCACCGTCATTCTGGACGAAATTGGAGAAATGCCTCTCAACTTGCAGGTTAAATTGTTGCGAACACTTCAGCATCTTGAGATCACCCGGGTGGGAGCGTTGAAGCCGAAAAAGATCAACGTCCGGATTATCGCCATAACAAACCGGAATCTCAGGAAACGAGTTGAAGAGGGAAAGTTCAGAGAGGACTTATTTTTTCGTTTAAACGTCGTCCCCATACTTATCCCCCCATTAAAAGAAAGAAAAGATGATCTGCTTCACCTGATCAATTATTTCCTTCAGAAATTCAATTTGGCTTACAACAAGAATATCTATCTAAGCAGACCCGCCTTTGATCTTCTGATGGCTTATCATTGGCCGGGAAATGTTCGGGAACTCCGGAATATTATTGAACGGCTGGTTATCGTCACACCCCACGAGGAGATCGTCCCTGAAGACTTGCCGGACTTTTTGGCGGGAGCGGCACAGGGTTTTTCGCTTGGGCAATCCGAATCCCTTAAAGATGCTCTGAGCCGATTTGAAGTCAATCTCATAAAAGAGATGATAGAAAAGCATGGCAGCATCCATGAAGCGGCAATCCATTTAAAGGTCAATTCCAGCACCCTCTACAGGAAGCTCAAAAAGGCATAGTTGCGAAAACCTATTCGCATATTTGCGAAACGTTCCAACCTGTTGTTATAATTACATATACATTCTCTGATGGATTATCCGGGAAAATCCTTCTTGCATTTTTGCAGTCAAGCCTCCCGTCCATGGCCCGTACTCCGAAAGGACAGCCCCGCCCCCATCGCATGCATACCACTGTTATCACTAAATAAATTAAAATACTTTCCTCTAAAGACTCGGATGGCATGGTAGTTGCTTAATACCCTTTCGAAGGGCATCCAAACGGCCCTGCTTTACAAGGGAAACAGTCGCACCTGAAGGTTCATCAACAATTTTTTTACAATGCAGGAGAAATGAAAGGAGAAAATCGTATGGCGTCTGAGAAGAAAGCAGCATGGGTTGTGTTTAAAATGGATAAAGAAATGACCACCGCTGAATGGAGAGAGAGATTCAGCGGGGCCTATGAACTGATGTACAATCTTCCCGGCATCTTTTCGAAATGCTGGTGGGTCAATCAGGAAAAAGGTGAGTGGGGCGCTTTGTACGTCTTTGACTCCGAGGAAAAGCTTCAATTATATCTCACTTCCGAATTGTGGGTCAAAATCGTCCCTGAAAAATTCGGCTGTAAGCCCGAAGTCACCATACTGGAGCCCGGCCCCATCATCAGTAAAGATCAAATATCGAAAGCCGAAGGCTCCTGGCTGACCACCTGACATTGATCATTGTGCCTTATTGTCGAAAGTCATTGGAATAACAATCAAAATATGAAATACGGTATCAAAGGAGGGACAAAATGAAAAGGGAGAGCAATTGGAATAAATTGAGAGCCGTTCCGGCAATTTTTGCAGCCGCAATCCTGGTCGCCGCAACGATTCCCATCTGTTCGGCGGCCGACAATCTGCCCAAAGTTAACTGGAGATGCCAGTCCTGCCTGTCGCCACCGGAAAAAATCTATGGTGGAAAAGCATACGGCGCTTACGGTTTGGCCAAACTTCTGGCCACCAAAGTGAAAGAGAGGACCAACGGCAAATTCAACATCAGAGTTCTGCCCCCCGGCACCCTTATCAAGCCCATGGAGACCGCCAGCGGCGTCATGAAAGGCGCAGTTGAGATGGGCCTGACCATCGGGGTGTTATACACGGGCGTCATCCCCGAGGCCGATTTCACGACGAATTTTCCCTTTGGGCCCATCGACAATGAGGCATTCTGGAAGGTTATCACCGAAACCGATTTTCTGAAAATCATGCGGGATGTCTATGCAAAGCATAATCTATACTACCTGGCAAGATTTTCCGCCGGCGCGGACTCCTACATTACCACCTTTCCCATTAGAAAAAGCGAAGACCTGAAAGGACATAAGATTCGAACCGGTGGAATAATCGCCCATATATCAAAGGAATACGGTGCCGTTCCCGTAAACATTTCCATCTCTGAACTTTATACGGCCATGCAGCGGAAAACCGTGGATGGTTTCACTGCATCCATCTACATCGGAAACGCCTATAAGCTGTTCGAGGTTGCCAAATATGTGTCCCAACCGAGTCTTTTCAATACCGGACCGGAAGTAACGGTTAATCTGAAGGCCTTTAACAAACTTCCAAAGGAATACAGGGAGATATTGATGGAAGAGGCGTATAAAATATCCGATTTTTCCCACAATATTAATGCGGTAAAAATTGATGCGCTGACCCGTTCGGTCGCCGAAAGCAAATACAATGTGACCTACACCCAAATACCGCCCGAAGAATGGGCGAAAATGAAAAAACTGGCAATGCCCTACTGGGATAAGCTGTCGGAAAAAAGTCCCGAATGTGCCAAGCTAATGGAAATTTGGCGAAAATACGGCCAATAAATATGGCTGAAGAGAAAAGCGCTCCCATGAATAGGATATCCAAATTTTTGAAAATAATCGATACGGTTAATGAATGGATAGGAAAGATATTCTGTTTTCTTATTTTGTCACTCTCGCTCTTGGTTTTTGCCGATGTTTTCATGCGATACCTATTTAATTGCCCCATTATTTGGGCAACGGAAATGAATCAGTATCAGTTGGTGACGCTGGTATTTTTGTCAGGCGGTTATGTTCTGCTTCATAACGGCCATGTCCGGGTGGATATCCTTTACGGCAGGTGGTCAGACCGAACCAGATCACGGGTCGATATGGTTACCTGCATTTTTGCATTCCTCTTGAGTATTGTTCTGGTGCGATTCGGTATCGAAATAGCCTGGGAATCTTTTATTGAGCATCACACCGCCACCACGGTTACGGCATCGCCCCTTTGGCCCAGCCAATTAATGATTCCACTGGGAGGACTCCTTTTGGGGCTTCAAAGCCTCGCCAAATGGATACGGGATGTCATTTTCATCTTCACGGGAAAGAAGATGGAGAGTGAAATCGTCAAAGGCGAGGGTGGGATATTTGTGAGAGAGGAAGCATAACAGTGGAACCTTGGTTAATCACCCTGATATTTTTCGGTTCATTGATATTACTGCTTGTCCTGGGGCTGCCGGTCGCTTTTACCCTGTCGGGATTGGCGATTATTTTCAGCTATTTTCTATTCGGGTCCCAGTCCCTGTTCACAATCGTCCTTGAAGCTTATGGCGCCGGCACAAGCTTTGTACTCACAGCGGTGCCCCTGTTTGTGTTAATGGCCAATATGCTGGAGAAAAGCGGTTTGGCCGCCGGCCTCTACACCATGATGTACCGATGGTTGAACAATATTCCCGGAGGCCTCGCCTCCGGCACCATCGTCATTTGCGCCATATTCGCGGCCATGGCGGGGATCAGCGGCGTAGCGGCCATCACCATGGGGGTCATTGCCATGCCGTCCATGCTGGAAAGAAATTATGACAAAAAACTGGTGACCGGCACCATCATGGCCGGGGGGGCCCTGGGGATTTTGATCCCGCCCAGCGTGATCGCCATACTGTATGGCTCCATCAGCGGTACTTCCGTGGGAAAGCTTTTTCTCGGCTGCATGATTCCGGGCATACTTTTAACCCTCTTTTTCATTCTGTACATCACCATCAAATGCTTCTTCAACCCCGGTCTGGCGCCGCCGGCCCGGGACAGGTTCAGCTGGCGCGATAAATTCCTGGCCCTCAGGGCCCTGATCGCGCCCTTGTTGCTGGTGATAACCGTTTTGGGGTCTCTTTATACCGGCATGTGCACGCCCACCGAATCAGCCGGCATCGGCGCCGTGGGAAGTCTGATCTGCGCGGCCGTATACGGAAAACTTACCTGGAAAAACCTCAGGCAGGCATTGTTGAGCACGCTTCTCATCTCATCCATGGCCATATGGATTGTTTTTGGCGCCGCCTGTTTCAAAGGGATCTATGCCGCCACCGGCGCCTCGGAACTGATTCTCGATCTGGTTTCGAGCATCAACGTTCCACCACTGGCCATGATCGGCTTCATGATGTTGGTTTATTTCATTTTGGGCATGGTCATGGATCCGGTGGGGATGGTCATGTTAACCATCCCGGTTTTTTTGCCGATTGTCGAGGCCCTTGGGTACGACCCCGTGTGGTTCGGCGTATTGTTCATCATCAATTCCGAAATGGCCTATATCACACCGCCTTTCGGTTTCAATCTGTTCTATATGAAAGCCATTGCTCCTCCCAGCATCACCATGGGGGATGTCTATCGTTCCATTACGCCCTTTGTTGTGATTCAGGGTGTGTGTCTGGCATTAGCAATGCTCGTGCCCCAAATCATTTTGTGGCTTCCCAATAAAATGTGAATTCATCATAAACGCAACAGGACCCATTGACCGCCCAGAACCAAACGGGCAAAATTGTATGAATGAGGAAATTCCTTGACCGGAAACAAACCTTCCATAACGCGCTTTGAAAAAGCGGTGCAACATTTTACGGCGGATTGCATATCGTGCGGGATCTGTTTGGAGGCCTGCCCCTGCATTCCCCACAGCAATATACGGGAAGAAGAACCGCAACACATTATGTCGGACATAAAAGCAAGTTTTGAGGGCGACCCCCTCTCTTTTCTTGCCGTTGAACGTGCTTTTGCCTGCACCCGTTGCGGGATCTGCCGGGATATCTGTCCTCAGGAGATCAATGTATTTGACGTCCTTCAAGCCCTGCGGGCGGAAGCTCTCATTCAAGGGAAACGGGATCTCTCATTAACCAGCCTCTCGGTGGGGAACCATTTGTTGACCGATTGGGACTTCGATGACATCCTGGCCGGACTTCAGATAAAACCGTGGGAAAGACGGTGGGCGGACAGCGGTTTTTCGGATATTCAAAAAAGCGACGCCGTTTTGTTCATCGGGTGTCACTCGAAAAGATATGTCAGCATCCTGAACACCTTACTCGATATCCTTGAAATGCTCGGTTTAAACTTCACAGCGGTCGCCGGCGGCGCCGTCTGTTGCGGTGCAAGATTTTCAGGCATCGGCCAATTCAATATGTCGGAAAAACAGGGCATTCAGTTAATAGAGTATCTAAGTGAATACAGTCCGAAAGAAGTGTTCGTTCAATGTCCCATGTGTCTGTATTCCATTAGAAATGAAATATCCAAATTTACACGGATTCCCTTCCGGGTCAAACATGTGTTCGAAGTCATGGCGGAAAGATTGGATACGTTCAAGTTTACCAGACGGGTGGAAAAAAAGATTACGTACCACGACCCCTGCAAGCTCGGAAGGATGAGTGGTGATTTTGAATACATCCGAAGGATCTTTAAAGCGATTCCCGGGCTGCGGTTTATGGAGATGCCGGAATCAAAAGAAGCGTCCCTTTGCTGTGGTGGTGCCGCATGGAGGAGTGATCCCAATATGGCAAGGGCCCTGCGCGAGAAAGCGATGGACGCTGCGGGGGAGGTAGACCCTGATATCCTGGCAACCGCCTGTCAATTCTGTCATCAAAATTTTTACGGCGCCGCTGATGCATATCCTTATGAAGTCAGCAGTGCATTGGAAATAATCGGGGCGGGGATGGGCATACACCATGAGAATAAACTCAATCAATATTATGCCTATCATAATCCGGAAAGGGTCATTGAAGAAACGAGGGAGTATGTGGAGGCCGGCCCCTATACCGAGGAAGAAGTCCGTCAGGTATTAAAACGGCTAATGCCGTAAATAAGTTATTAAAAGACCAAGAAAGGCGAGAATGGTTATGAATTCCTACGAGAGGATTATGGGTGTTATGGAAGGACGGGACGTTGACCGCATACCGGTGGCTCCCATTGTGAGAGAATGGTGCGCCAGACAGGTGGGATTCAATTTTTCGGACCTGCTAAGCACTCCCGGACAACAAGCATTTGCTCAGTATTATTGTGCACATACATTCGAGCTCGATATACTGTGGGACTTATGGGGAATTCAGGCGGAAGCCGAGGCCATGGGCAGCTCCATTCACATTCCCCCGGATATGGAAGGGGTACCTTCGGTCACGGACCCGGTTATAAAGGATTATGAAAAAGACTTCCTTAAAATCAAACAGCCCAACCATACCCGGGACGGGAAAATCCCGCTGATAATAGAGGGGATACGCCGTTTAAAAGAGTTGGCAAACGGACGGATTCCGGTGTTGGCATATGTGCAGGGGCCGTTCCGCATGGCCTGCATGCTCCGGGGACCGGAAAAAATCATGGATGACTGCCGAAATGGGAATAAACACCTTGACAAGTTGCTGGAGTTGTGTACCCATACGCTCATGGTCACGGGGGCTGCGGCTGTTCAGGCGGGCGCCGATATTCTCTGGATTGGCGAGCCGACATCCTCGGCGGACAAAATATCCAAGGAACTGTTGAACCAATATGTGCTCCCCTATCTTGAAAAACTGGTTCACGCGCTGAAAAGCCACAAAATCAGGATAATGATGCATGTGTGTGGAGACACCAATGATCGCATCGAAGAATTCGTTTCCACGGGGATTGACGCCCTGAGTGTTTCCGAAAGGGTTGATCTGGAAAGGGCCCGCAAGGTGGTAGGTGATGATTTTTGCCTGTGGGGGAATGTGGCCCCTGCCCTTTTGGCATCGGGAACGCCTGCCGAGGTTGAAGCGGCGGCAAGGGCGGCCATTTTAAAGGGCATGGGCGGCAACGGAAATTTCGTATTGAGTTCGGGATGCAGAACACCGCCCGAGGCACCCCCCCCAAATATTATGGCCATGGTGAAAGCTGCCAAAACTTTTTAAGAAACCGTTTGATCAACAATATAGGGGAAAAAGAAATGGATGCTTATCATCGAATAGGGGCTGAATTGGATAGGATTTTGAGGGTACGAACAACGCCTTTAGGATTGAAATATTATGAAAATGAAAGTGATATCCCGGGTTCATTTGAAAAGATAGAGCAACAAATCACCATTTGTCAGCTTGTGGGAACGGCGCGCTATCATGAAAAGGGGGTCTACACCACGGGGGACCTGGCCACGGCCTGTGCAGCGGGCGGCGCATTACAGGGTTTTTTTGACGTTCCGCAGGATCTCGCCGACGGCACCCGGTGCGCCGGCTGGTTCGCAAAAGACATTAAAGCCACCCAAAAAATCTTCGCCGACAGGATGACCATAGAACCGGGTAAATTCAAGGCCCTGGCCGTGGCCCCCCTGAGTACCATTCCGGTTGAGCCTGACGTGGTGCAGATTTTCGGAAATCCCCATCAGATGCTCAGCCTGGTCTATGCCAACATGTGGGACGGCGCAGACAACGTCACCTTGAGCACCAACGGTCACGGCGCATGCTGCTACGAAGTGCTGGTGGTACCCTATCTGACCGGTAAGGTGAAATTGGCCATTGCCGACATCGGAGAGCGGCGATATGCCATGGCGGCCGACGACGAGATGATAATGGGCATACCGTTTGCCCATCTTAACAGACTTTACGAAAATCTGAAGAAAACCCATCAAGCTGTTTACAAATATCCCCTCAAGTATAATTTTACGCCGTTGCCTGAACCGGCACTGAAATTTCTGGCTAAATCTTAAGAACCCATGGGCGGCCATAGCGCCGTCCATGCCGATCCACGAAAGCAAATAACAAAAAGCATGGCCCGGTCTTTGTTTTGAGGTTGTGCCAAATGATCACCATAGAGGCACCGCGGTGGTATGGCTGACGGACGCACCCCCCACCCTCCCCAAAGGCAAATCCTGGGCCTATGAATCCTTTCTTCATCAAGGAGCGGCGAGTTTCAAGGCGCCGGAACTTCTCGCAGACGATGCCCCCGAGCACCTCTATTATACCTCCGGAACCACCGGCAGACCGAAGGGCGTGATCCTGACGCACCGCAACGTCACCGCCCACGCCATGGGTGCCATTGCCCCTGAAACGGTCCGGCGGATCATTTCCACCTTTCATTGCGACTATGTTCAGACCTACGGCCTGACCGAAACCTCTCCCTACTGCACGGTATCCACCATAAAGGCACATTTAAGGGAGCTGCCCATTGAAAGACAGCTGGAAATTATCCGCCGCACCGGCAGGGAATTCATCACCGTGGAACTCCGGGTGGTGGATGAAAAGGGCCGGGACATACCTAAAGACGATGAAACTGTTGGAGAAATCTGGGTCAGGGGCGACACGGTAAGTCCCGGTTATCTGAACCGGCCGGAGGCCGACAGAGACGCGTTCAAAGATGGATGGTTCAGAACCGGGGATCTGGCCGTAATGGATGCGGAAGGATACCTGAACATCGTGGACCGGAAAAAGGACATCATCATTTCCGGAGGAGAAAACGTTTATTCAACCGAGGTGGAGCATGTCCTCATGGAACATCCGGCCATGCTCGAATGTGTGGTCATCGGCGTTCCGGATCCAAAATGGGGCGAGGCCGTCAAGGCGGTGGTCGTTTGTAAACCCGGAGAGGAAGTAGCGGAAGAAGATCTGAAAAACCATGTGAAAAAACGGTTGGCCGGATACAAAACTCCCAAAACGATTGATTTTGTCGATATTTTACCTAAAACAGGATCGGGGAAATTAATGAAGCGCACCGTACGTGAATGGTATTGGAAAGGTGAAAAAAGGAGAGTCCACTAAGAGGAAATCGACATTGTTTAAAGGTATTCCAATATAGCCAAGGTATTCGCTTCAAATGCTGCTATGGAAATAACGTCAAACTGTGTCCAAGTGATGGGCTCTTACGGATACTCTAAGGAATATCCGGTAGAAAAATATATGAGGGATGCAAAAATAGTACAAATATATCTTGGCCCAAATGAGCTAGTGCAACAGCTCATAGGGGAGAGTCTTTAAGGTGAAACATGGTAGGAACAAAAAATCTCATAAATTCATGAATGTAGAATCTTCTTAATTTTTTTCAGCAGAATGCCACGATCAGGCGGTTTTACCACATAGTCCCTGGCACCCATGGAAATGGCTTTTATAATCGGCTTTTTTTCTTCCGCACCGGACAGCATCAGGATTCTTGCGCTTTTGTCAAAGGCCATGATCTCTTTTAAGACGGTAATACCGTCCACCTGGTCCATAAAAATATCCAGTGTCACCACATCCGGACGAAGTTTTTTATAGAGTTCCAGCACCCCACCCCCATCTTCCGCCTCTCCGCAAATCTCATATTGTTCATCGCCCAGCACCTTCCTGAGAATCTTCCGCATGATGACGGAATCATCAACTACCAATACCCGGTAAGGGGTTCCATCTGCTTTTAAGCCATCAAAGCCGCGTGTTGTATCGGCTGCCATTGAGTCTTCAACTCCTTATTCTAAGGCTATGCCATTTTTGATTTAAGCCGGTAATAAAGGGCACCCTCATCTTCCAGGATATCAAAGCGCATGGTATAGCCGCTCACTGATTCCCCTGTACCCAGAAAAAGGGCACCGCCCGGTTTCATGATCCGCGCCGCTTTTTCAAAAATATCACGTTTCAACGTATCTGAAAAATAGATAATCACATTGCGCAAAAACAAAATATCAAATAAACCGAGATCCCAGATGCCGTCTCCAATATTCAACGAATGAAAACTGACCAGATCCCGCACCTTGTCTTTTATAAACCAGGATCCCTTTCCCGACCCTCGGAAATAACGGTCCCGGTATTCGGAGCTTAAGCCTCGATCCATGGCCGCATGGTCATAATCGGCCCTTTGCGCTAATGCAAGGCAGGTTTTAGAAATGTCCACCGCCACGATATTGACCTGTTCCAGACAAGCCTTCTCGCCACCGTATGCACCGTATGCATCGAGAACAGCCATGGCAATGGAATAGGGCTCCTGCCCCGTTGAACAACCCATGGAAAGAATCTTGATGTTGCTGCGCCGACCATCTATGATTTCCTGCCGGTATTGGGGAATAAATCGATTTCGCAGGATTCGAAACGGATGGCGATCTCTGAACCAGGAGGTCTCACCCGTGGTTATGGCATCCACCAGAGACGTCACCATGGGGCTTTCAGCGGGCTCATTTCGGAGCCTGAAATAGAACTCGGCAAAGCTGCGACAGCCATATTCCGTGACCAGGTGAGAAAGACGGTTTTTGATCAGATAAGCTTTGTTCTCTTTGAGCATAATGCCCGACTGCCGCTCAATAAACTGGCTGAGCAGGACGAATTCCTGAGGGTTAAGATCCATTATCATGGTCCCTCCCCTCTCCAACCCCTGACAAGCCTCATAACCCGCTGCGCCATTCGATCCAGAGGAACCGTCTCATTGGAAAGACCGGCATCATTGACCGCCTTGGGCATACCGTATACCACACAGGTATCATCGCTCTGGGAAATGCAATACCCCCCCCTCTCCCGCACATCCCTGGACCCCTGCATGCCGTCGCCTCCCATTCCCGTCATGACCACCGCCAGAACATGCCGGCCGTAAACGCGGGCCACCGAGGAAAAAAGCACATCCGCGGATGGCCGGCAACTGTTGACGGGTGGATCATCATTGAGACCAATTCGTGATCCGTCACCAGGCGAAAAGTCCTGAAGGTTCCGGGAAACCACCATGTGCCGGCCGCCGGGAGCGATATAAACCGTGTCGGGCAAAATGATTTCATTGTGCTCGGCCTCTTTGACAGTGAGGGATGACCGCTTATTCAAACTTTCCGCAAGAGGTGTAGTGAAATGTTTCGGCATGTGCTGGACCAGGAAGATCGGGACTCCCAAATCACCTTTGAGCGAGGGGATAAAAGCCAGGAGCGCATTGGGACCACCCGTTGAAATCCCGATTACCACAGCATCAATTCTGGGGGGTTGAAAATGCGTTTTTCTCTTTATGACCGTCGGGGAAGCCTTTTCCGGCTGAATCACGCCCCGGCGACGGGCCTCATCCTCTTGGGCGGGGGGTCTGTCGGCAGTCGAGTCGTTGTGATTATTCACAGGAATACTTCGACTCTGTTGAAAGCTCATTCGGTTCCGAAGCATGCCGACCAGAACCGTGGACTGCCGTGTGAAGTCCTGCAGACTTACTGGATTTTCGGTAGGTCGAGGGATAAAATCCAGAGCCCCTATCTCAAGGGCTTTCAACATCCTACCCGCTCCGCACGAATCGGGATCGCCTATTACCACAATGGCTATCAGGGGAAATTCCCTATGAATGCTTGATAACGTATCCAGAGCTTCATTATCCGCGCTTTCAATATCCAGGATGACCATATCTATCAGCGAACGGTGCAGTCTGGCCAGTGCAACCGATCCGCTCGTGGCCGTGGACATCACCCGAAGTCCCTCAACCTGCTCCAAAGCAGTAACAACAACGCCCCTCGAATGGGGCTCGGAACCGATGACCAGTATTTTTAGTTCGGTGCTCTTCATCTTCTATTGGAATAGGGGTTTCTAAACTTTAATTTTTTCGACCATTTTATGTAGCCGCGCCGCCAGGTCGGCCAGCTCGCTGGAGGCATCGTGCGTTTTCACTGCCTCTTCAGCACCCATATCGGCGGCGGCACTTATTTCCCCCACACTTTCGGAAACACTTCGAATTTCCACTGCCGCTTCCGAAGCATCCCTGGCAATGGCCCGGGTGCTGGTGGATACATCCAGTATGGTGTTTGACACATCCTGTTCCGCTTTCACGTAATCCTGAACAAATCTTGATGTTTCACCAGCCTTACCCGCCGCCTCATGGACATTTTTGGAAACCGAGTTGGCAGCGTAAGCCGCTTCCCCGGTACTTTTGGAAATTTCATTGGTTGTGGCGGTCTGCTGTTCCACTGCGGTGGCAATGGTAATCATGATGGTGTTGATCTCGGAAATCACCTTGGCAATATCCTCGATGTCTTTCATGGCCGTCTGGGTATTGGTCTGCATGTTTTCGACCTTTTTCTGAACATCTTCCGTGGCCCGGGCCGTCTGCCTGGCCAGTTCCTTGACCTCATTGGCCACCACTGCAAATCCTTTCCCCGCTTCACCGGCGCCGGCAGCCTCAATGGTGGCATTGAGGGCAAGCAGGTTGGTCTGTGCCGCAATCCCTTTGATGAAATCAACGATGTTCCCGATTTCCCTGGCCGACGATCCCAACTGGTTAACGGTTCCGGAGGTCTGGTCGGCCTGTTGTGTGGCCTCACCCGTCACGTTTGCCCCCCTGGAAGCGTTTTTGGCCACCTCATTGAGGGTGGCATACATCTGCTCAATGGCACCGGCGGCCGCATTGACAGAATTAGACATCTCTTCAGCAGCAGCCGCCACATTGTTGAGATTGTCGGATACATCCTCTGTCCCCTTGCCGATGGAAGCCACTTTCCTGCTCATCTCCTCGGATGTGGTATTCAAGGAATCGATCTGCATGCTAAACTCTTCAGCAGCAGCCGCCATATTGCTTATATTGGCGGATCCCCGGTCAGTGGCCTCAGCAGCCATGCTCGACTTCTCCCGCATTTTTTCAGCTTGTGAGGTCATTTCATCAGAGGTAATGGTAAGGGACTCCGAGGATTGTGCAAGGCTTTTGCTGGTTTCAGTAATGCGGTTCACGACTTTGTTCACTTGCAGGACCATTCTTCGAAAAAAGAAAGCGGTCAACAGGATTACAATGGTCAGACCGATGGCACCGATAAAAATGCCCAATCGACGTGCCTGCCTTGCCGCCTCGTATGCACCACTGGTGGGGGACATAACCAGAATACCCCCAAGGATTTTCCGGCTTTTCCCGTGACAGTGAAAACAACGGGATTCATTCCGAATAGGCTTTGCCAGGCTCATGTAAGGTATTCCGGAAATACTGTTTTCAAAAGTCGCCCCACGAGCATCGCCCGTTTCGATCATTTGCCCGATCTGTTCGGTAAGGGAGGCATCCGCCAGGACTGTACCCAGGGTCTGACCCTCAAAACGGGGGTCGCTTGAAAAGAAAATCTTCTGATCAAAACTGTAAACATAAACCCCCAGATCGGGGACATTCCGCTTCAACCGTTTGAACTGGGACCGGACCCCGTCGTTATTCCCCACGGCAAGGGCATCAAACATGGATCCTTTAATAGACTCCGCCAGCATCTCGCCCTGTTTCTGCATCTGGGATTGAATCAGGCGATCCACATATTTGATATTGATAAAAATCATGGATCCCAACACCAGAACAAACACAATGGACAGGCTAACCAGCAGATTCAACCAGGGATGTTCCCTGAAATACGGTATCCATTTCATAAAACGGGCTCCTTTCTAATGGGCTCCCCCATAGACCAGCGGCTTGTAATTGAAAGCATCAACGCGTTCTTTGCTATGACAGGCTTCGCAATCCGTAGCCGTCAGTTTTCCTTTGATGTCTTCTGAATTCTCTGTTTTGACATGAAGGCTTCCCGGACCATGACAGGATTCACAACCGACATTTCTCAGGTCGGGCGTCTCCTTTTCGGACTTGAAACCACCGGGTTTGCCGTATCCCGTGGTATGACATTCAAAACAGCCCTGGAATTCTTCCGCCGTCAACCCCCGCCGCATCTTCTTGATGTGTTCATAGGAGGTTGCCTTTTTCGCATAGGTTGAAAATTTCGTATACTCCGTCTCGTGGCATTCCATACAGGCCCTGGAACCCGCATACGTCGCAGGCTGTTGGGCCGAAACCCGTTCTCCCGGATGAACCCATAGAATAAACCCGAATACAAAAGTCCAGATTAGAACATGCCTCTTCGAAAAAAGCTTGACCCCCATGACAGCACCCCCCTTATATTAAGGTCACCGGTTACCTTCAGCCACTTCCTGCTCAATGATTTTTTTAGCTGAAAGGATAACCAGCAAATCGTCTTTTAATTTTAAAACCCCTTTGGAAAATGGAATTCCCATTCCTCCACGATCGGCCAGAGAAAATTCAATCTCCGATTCTTCAGCCTGCACCACATCCCCGATCCGATCAACCAGAAGGCCTACCCGCTCATCTTTGAGCACAATGGCATGGCTTTCATCCGTCATCACAGCAGGCTTCAGCCCCAAGCAAATGCCCAAATCAAAAATCACAACGGTTTGACCCCGCAGATTCACCAACCCGAGGATATAAGGCCTGGCATGCTGAACCGGGGTAATGTCAAGAACCTGATTGACTTCGCGCACCCGCAACAAATCAATACCCAAGAGCTGCTTATCGAGCCTGAACGTTACAAACTGCGCCATCTAACCCTCCACCCCGGGTTGCCCGAGCAACACCTTGAATGACGCCAGTACTTCATCAATATCCAGGAAAAAAGTCAACTGATCGCCCACCATAGCTGAACCCGCAATCTCCCTGGACATCTCAGGTTCCTGTTTGATGGCCACATCGGTTTCAAAAAAATCGACTATTCGCGATGCCACAATACCCCCCGTTGGGGTGTCGGCCTTTGGAATAATAACAAAGATTTCATTTGTAAGGTCTGGAACAGCGTTGATGGGCAACATTCGCTCCAAACGCAGCAGCGGCAATCCTTCCCCCTTTAAGGTCATGTACTCTCTATCGCCAATCTTTCGGATATCATCAACGGCAATGGTTTCCAGGCGGGACACCCGGTCGAGGGGAATGGCGAAATACTCATCGGGATGGTTGTTGAAAAGGATTATGGATTGCTTAGGCGCTGAATGTAGCAATTCCCCTCTTTTTTTCTCTTCCAGCCGACGGTCTTCCTCCGAGCTCACTTCTTTGAAGCGAAGTCTTGAAAATTCAGCAATTCCCGCAGGGTCCAAAATCATGGCCACCCGTCCATCCCCCATGATGGTCGCCCCTGAAAAGCACCGGCAATCCTTAATGTAGTGAAGAAGCGGTTCCACCACCACCTCCTCCATGTCAAAAAGCTCATCCACAAGAAGCCCGTAATAATGCATGCCCAACCGCAGCACCACCACATAGACATCTCCCTGACGGCGGATGCGACGATCCGATGCCCTGTTTCTTCGATTATCAAGATCTTCGGGATTTAAACGATCCCCTTTTCCATCGGCATTTTCCCGCCGGCGGTCCGCAATACGGACGCGTCTTTCAGAGATGTGATCCCTTGAAAAGGGATGCATGAATTCCCGGTCAAGCTGTAGCACATCCGCCAGTCGAACCAGGGGCAGCAAACGGTTTCTAAGGCGAAGCACATCCGCCCCACCCACCTTTTCAATACGATGATAAACCTCCGAAGCCTGAATTCCCACCAGTTCGGCCACATTGATCTGGGGGATGGCGAAACGCCGCCGTGCAGCCCGCACCATGAGGCAGGGAATGATGGTCAAGGTTAAGGGGAGACGAATTCGAATGGTGGTGCTTTCACCGGCGACCGAATCAATTTCCAGATGACCGCCGATTTTTTCGATGTTGTTTCGCACCACATCCATGCCCACACCACGGCCTGAAAGATCCGTTACCGATTCAGCCGTTGAAAACCCGGGCAGACAGATCAGATTCAGTTGATCCCTTCGGCTCAGCACCGCTGCGTCCGTATCCGTCAAGATACCCTTTGCCACGGCCTTGGCCACTACTTTGTTCAGGTCAATGCCGCGACCGTCATCGCGTATCTCCAGGTTCACCTGCCCCGCTTCATGAAAAGCCTGCAGGTCAATGACGCCTCTTTCGGGCTTCCCCAGGGCCATGCGTTCCCCGGGTGGTTCAATGCCGTGATCGATGGAATTTCGAATCAGGTGGGTCAGTGGATCTGAAAGGGCTTCAAGGATGGATTTGTCCAGTTCGACTTCCCCGCCTTTTACCGTAAGTATCACTTTCTTTTTTACCTGCCGGGAGAAATCGCGCACCATTCGCTTGAACCTGCCCAGTATATTCCCGATGGGCTGCATGCGCATCTGCATGATGTGTTCCTTAACCACACTGCTGATCATCTCCACATCCTGCATAACCGCTTCCAGCTTCGGGTCCTCATAACCTTTCAGCTCAAGACGCTGTTTCAGCGCATTTCTTCCCAGCACCAACTCACCGGCCAGATTCATGAGGGTATCTAATAGGCTTACATTGACACGAATGGTTTCATGCGATCTATCCGGCTGTGTTAAAGATGATTCTCTCTGATCCGGGCCAACACGGGGCGGCGCTTCCGTTTCGTCCGGCACTGCTTTAGTTGAGGATACCTCGGCCGCCGGCGCTGCTGCCGTCTGGATGTCCGTCTCTTCCAGAGGCACAATCTGAGCTGCAGGCAGTTCCAGTGCATCTTCCATAAAGTCCGGTTCAAGGACTGTCTTGAAGACAACATGGCCTGTTTCCTTAAGGGGGAAAGTGGTTTCCAGGTCTGATGCCAAACACTTCCCGAAAGAATCCAGAAGACCATGAAACGCCTCAACCGTCCGGTCCTTTTCTTTGAGATCCTTGTCAGGGAAGACCCACACGGCATACACGAAATCACTTCCCCATGGAAACACACCCTCTAAATCCAATGCCAATTCAAGGACATCCAGCGGCGGGTTACCTTCTATGCGAAGAATTGCTTTTCCCTGTAGTTCAGGGGGAAAAACGTCCGGCAATCTTTCAGGCGGCAGGCTTTCAGTTTCTGAAGACGTCTCCTGAACGGTGCCGTTAATTCCGGATGAATGCTTCAAACGATCAATTTCATGCTGAATATTCATCCCATTGCTTTCCGTGGGCGCTGCAAGCAACTGCCGCAGCCGATCCACACCCGCCAGGAGCGCATCAACCTGCGTTGCATCCAGTTCAAGCTCCATCTCGCGAATCTTTGTGAGCACGTTCTCCATGGCATGGCTTAAATCCTGAATGGCGTGAAAACCAAAAAACCCGGACGATCCTTTGATGGTATGAACTGCACGAAAAACCTGGTGGACAACATCGGGGTCACAGGCAGATCCGTTTTCTTCAAGTGTCAGAAGAGCCGGTTCAACACGCCCCAGATGTTCAAGACTGTCGGCAATGAATTCGGTTATCAAGGCATCGTCATGGGCATCATGCATATCTTTTAAACCTGCATCGGGAGCATTAATGAAAAAAAATATTCAACGATAACTTCTTCCATTCTATATTCTAAAAACGGAAAATGACAGAAAATTCCATATAGATTCACGGAATTTCAAGCATTCGGAAACATTGTTTCATCATGCTGTAAAAGCTTGAATCTTGATACCATATTATCTATGGTAGCAGAGTACCTTATTAAAGGGAGTAGATATGCACAGCACCTTAAAAACAATGGCCCACGTGGTTCGAAACGCACCGTCGGTTCTGCAGAACATCAAAGCCCGAAACGGAAAAAAAATGATCGGGTATTTTTTCCCGGTGTTTCCCGAGGAAATCCTGTATGCAGCCGGACTCCACCCGGTTCAATTGTATCCCCGTTTGGATGAACCCATCACCCTGGCGGACGATCATCTTCAAACGTACCTGTGTGCCTATCTGAGGGCGGAATGGGACCAGATATTGAAACGGGAACGCTCGTACCTGGACGGCGTCATCATCCCTCGAAGCTGCGAGGCGGTCACCTTCCTCTTTCAGACATGGAAACGGCACAATCCTTTCGATTTCATCGATTACCTTAATATCCCCTGGAAAAACAGCGCCAACACGCTTTCTTTCTTCACAAAAGAACTGCAACGGGTCAAAAAAAACCTCGAAGCCTTTATCCATAGGGAAATTACATCCAACGCCCTGGCAGATGCCATTACGCTATACAACCAAAACAGGTCGCTTCTAAGAAAAGCCGGCGGGTTAAGAAAAGCCAAAAACCCACCCTTTCAAGCCATGGATATCTTTAACATGGTCATGAGCGGATTTGTGCTGGACAAAAAAGAACATACCCGGATGATGACCGATCTTTTGAGCCATATTGAAAAACCCGCCGATTCTCCCGAACCCTCACCGGTAAGGCTGCTTTTGTCGGGGGGGTGTGTCCTCGATACCCGGCTCTTGGATATCATCAGCACTGCCGGGGCCACGATTGTTGCAGATGATTTCAATAACGGGGCCAGATCCTTAGAACCCATTGTAGCGGAAGGAGAAGACCCCCTGGAATCCCTTGCTAAAGCCTACACCACCGTACCTTGCGGATTTAATACCGCCCTAAAGGATCGCTTTTCATTTCTGGCAAACACCATCGCAGAATATGCGGTGGATGGTGTTCTCTTCGCCATCAACCGGAACTGTGAAACTGAAAAATTCGACTATCCCATACTGGATCAGAAAATCAGGGAGCGCTTTAGGATACCCACCATGCTCATTGAAACCGATTACCAATGCGCCGTGGGACCCTTGCAGACACGGGTGGAGGCTTTTGTTGAAATGATCGGGGGTAAAAAGATCTGATGGAAAACAGAAAACGGGAACGCCCCGCCTTTAACAGGGATATCGCGGCCGCCATGAAGAAGCATTACAGCGATACGCGAACTCGAAAACCCCTGGCCCATACGCTCATGAGTTCAAACCCCCTCATCGAAGTGGCCTATGCCGCGGGCATTCAACCGGCTTTTCCGGAAAACTACGCCTGTGTTTGCGCCGCCAGACACGCATCGCCTGCATACTGCGAAAAAGCCGAGGCCCATCACTATACCCAGGATCTGTGCTCTTACTGCCGAAACAACCTGGGCTACATCCATACCGATGATATGGAGCCGCCCAATGGCGGCATCGGTGATCCGGATCTGTTCCTGTTGACGAGCAGCGCCTGCTCCCACTATTTCAAATGGTGGGATACCCTGCACCAAATTCACCGAAAGCCCCTGGTCTTTGTGAACACCCCGAGGGTCATGGATCCCCTGAACATGCCGGATTATTATGTGGATTTCGCTAAAGATGAAATCATTTCCGCCATCGGGGAAATCGAATCCATTCTGAACATCTCAATCAGCCCCGAAAAACTGGCCCATGCGGTACACCAGAGCGACAGGACAGTAGCATACTGGCAGAAACTGCTGGATCTTCAAAAGTGCGTGCCCGCCCCCTTGGGATTATCGGATTTGAGCAATGCTCTCTTTGTTTTGATTGTCATGGCCGGCACAGAGGAAGGCGCGGGTCTCATGGAGAAGATTTATCATGAAACATCCCGACGGGCGGCGGAGGGCAAAGGGATTCTTGATCGGAACGAAGAAAAGCACCGCCTTTTGTGGCTGAATATTCCGTTCTGGTATAACCTCAAAATTCTGGGATACTTTGAAAACCGGGGATGCGCCTTTCCCATGAGCGATTACTGCCAATACATCTGGGGCGTCACCCGAATGGACAGTAATAATCCCCTTGACGGACTTGCTCGAAAGTCCCTTGAGGGCGAACTCAACACCAGCTTGGATGACCATATCCACAGGTTGATCGAAGACATTTCCTCGTATCACATCGACGGCGTCATTGCCCACTCCAACAGGAGCTGCCGTGTGTTGTCCGTGGGGGTATTGGACGCGGCCAACATCATCAGGAAAGAACTCGACATCCCGGTACTGGTCCTTGACGGCGACCATGCCGATGAGAGGGTCTACTCCGAAGCCGAAACCATGACGCGAATCGATGCTTTTCTGGAAATACTTGGAGGACAATAATCTTATGCCCAAGAACTGGCCCCCTGAATATGACGCAAATTACCTTCCGGAGTCCGATTCCCCATACTGGAACCGGGAGCTGGAAACCATGGACCCCCTTAAACGGGAAGAAACGGTCATTCTCCCAAAACTTCAGGCCCAGATGCAATATGCCTACCGGAACTCTCCCTTTTATCGCAACAAATGGGATTCGGCCGGTGTTACCCCTGAAGATATTCAATCCCTGGCCGATTTTGAGAACATTCCCTTTGTAACCAAGGAAGAAATCCGTGAGGATCAGCTGAAACACCCGCCTTTCGGCAGCAACCTGTGCATTTCAAAAGATGAAATTACGTCAGTCCACGGCACTTCGGGCACCACGGGAAAACCCACGGCCTTCGGCATCGGTGAAGGGGATTTGCAGCGAATTGCGGAGGCCCATGCGAGAATCATGTGGGGTTTTGGCATGCGCCCGGATGATACTGTTTTTATCGGATCTTTTTTCAGTTTATACCTGGGAAGCTGGGGGGCGCTGGCCGGTGTTCGGAGGCTCGGTGCCGCGGCGTTTCCCTTTGGGGCGGGCGTGCCGGGCCAGACCGAAAGGGCCATCGAATGGATACAGGAGATCAAGCCCACCGTTTTTTACGGTACCCCTTCTTACAGCCTTTACCTGGCCGAAAAAGCCCGGGGCCTGGGAGTCGATCCGGAAAAGGATTTTAATTTCCGCATCCTCGTTTTCTCGGGAGAACCCGGCGCCGGCGTCCCAGCCACCAAAAAACGGATTGAAGACACATACGGCGGCATCTGTATCGACACCGGCTCCACCGCGGAAATGACCCCATGGATGACCAACGGCGAATGCGAACACCGAAAGGGCATGCATTTGTGGCAGGACATTGTTTATGCCGAACTGGTGGATTCTGAAACCGGCGGGCGTGTTCCCTACGGCGAGGAGGGGGTGACCGTATACACCCACCTGGAGCGAACCAGCCAACCCATGATACGGTTCCGGGCAGGCGATATTTCCATGTGGACCCTTGACCCCTGTCCCTGTGGTCGAACGTATCCCCGTTTGCCGCGGGGCGTTTACGGCCGTGCGGACGACATGTTTGTGGTGCGGGGAGAAAACGTATACCCCAGCGCCATCGAAAATGCCATTCGGCGCATTGACGGTTTTGGCGATGAATTCCGCATTGTGATCACCCGGGAAAAAACCATGGATGAATTGATCGTCCAGGCGGAATCCATACCCGGCACAAGTAATGAGTCGACTTTGAAACTGGCAAAAATGCTCGAAGTTGCCCTTAAAACAAAGGGGTTACGCACCCTGGTTCAAATGCAGCCCCCGGGCACACTGGAAAGAACGGAATTCAAAGCCCGGCGCGTCATTGACCAGAGAGATCTTTATGATGAAATGACGAAAAGATGAAACCCACGGGTACCCCGGACCTATGAACCGTATTCAAAAAGAGCTCCTGAATTGGTATCGAGAAAGCCGGCGTTCCCTCCCCTGGCGAAAAACATCGGATCCTTACCGCATCTGGGTGAGCGAGGTAATGCTGCAGCAGACCCAGGTCAAAACGGTTATTCCCTATTACGAAAGATTCCTCTCCGCTTTTCCGGAACCCGGAATGCTGGCCGAAGCCGACCTGCAGGAAGTGCTTAAACTATGGGAAGGTCTCGGATACTATGCCCGTGCCCGAAACCTGCATCGGGCGGCACGGGAGGTCATGGCAAATCATGGGGGTGTTATACCCCAACGCCACGCATCGCTTAAGGCCCTTCCGGGCATTGGTGATTATATCGCCGCGGCGGTTTCGAGCATTGCCTTTGGAAAGCCTCATGCGGCCGTAGACGGCAATGTAAAACGCGTGCTGGCGCGATTTCACAAAACAGAGCTTCCCGTCAACGACCCTGCCTCCGGAAAAGTGTTTAAGGCCGCCGCCGAAAAATTCCTTGAAAAATCGAAACCCGGGGAATTCAATCAGGCCATGATGGAGTTAGGTGCTTTGGTTTGTACCCCCAGAACCCCCCGTTGCAGTGGTTGCCCTCTGGCCTGGGGATGCCGTGCTTTCAAAGAAAAGGCCGTGAAACAGTACCCCAAACGCATCAAAAAATCCCGAGTACCGGAATATCACATTGCTGTGGGCATCGTCTGGAAAGGGTCCAGGGTTCTCATTACACAACGGAAACCGGACGGCCTTCTTGGGGGCTTGTGGGAATTCCCAGGAGGAAAGATCGAGGATGGCGAAACCCCTTCCAGGGCCTGCATCCGGGAAATCAAGGAAGAAGTCAACCTGGTGGTGGAAACCGAGGAACGGATTGCCCGCATTCGGCACGCTTACACCCATTTCAAAATTGTGATGGACGTATTTCGATGCGCCTATCTGAACGGCAGGGTTCAATTAAGGGGACCGGTGGATTTCCGGTGGGCCCGGCTTCATGAAATCGACCGATTCCCATTTCCGGGGGCCAATCGAAAATTCATTCCCCTGATCAAATCTCACAAAAAGGATCTTCACACTACCAAGCCGCAATCTTTCCACACAATAGAGATCCAGTCCCGACTGGAAAACCTTCCCTCGGCACGTCGGTTTATTCGCCGGTTTTGCAAAAACAACACCTGCCGACATGTTCCCGTGGAAGACCTTCTGCAGCTGGAACTTGCAGTTCATGAAGCGGTCACCAATATAATTCGTCATGCCTACGGAAATCGGGAAGACCAACAAATTCTTATTGAAATACAGACCTTTGAAGAGCAGGTCATGGTACGCCTCAACCATTGGGGAAAACCCTTTACGCAATTGAAATCCCCGCCAAAACCCGTTTTTGACGGCACACAGGAATGCGGCTTTGGTCTCTACTTGATAGAACGATGTGTGGACCAGGTAATTTATGAGTGCACCCCCACTGGAAAAAACATCATCTCGCTGTTAAAACAACTAAAAGATGCCGTTAGCGGTTAGCGATTAAAGGAGTGGAAACATGAACTTTGAACAGGAAAAGACAGGCGCCGTAGTAATCGTGACCATGCCGGGTGAGAGTTTTGAAGCTGCCATGGTGCCGGACTTTAAGCACAACATTGCGCCCGTCGTTGAGGAAAACACTTTTGTGGTATTTGATTTGTCAAATATTCGTTTTCTGGACAGCATGGGCTGCGGAGCCTTCCTCACCTGCCACAGAAGATTAAAGGAAAAAGGGGGTAAAATGGGTCTGTGCTGCGCACAGAAACAAGTTAACGCCATCTTCGAATTAATGGGATTTCCACAAATCTTCGACGTGTTCAAAACCCGGGAAGAAGCCCTGGAAGCTTACAGTTAAATTTCCACTACTTCCCTGTTTCGTCCCACCTGAATACCGTTCTACCCTCTTCAAGATAATCGGCAACGGCCAGGACCGTGTTTACATATATTCTGCTGTGGTTATAGTTGTAAATAGCCCTGCGCTGCTTCCTCCGGCTCCGCATGCTTCCCCGCCAGCCATTTGCCATGAGATAATTGCCCATACTGAAAAGGGCATCTTCCATAACAAAAAGATCCACAACACCGTCCCCATTCCCATCCACACCATGGCGAAGTGCCTGAGATGGCATGAACTGAGCAATACCGATAGCCCCGTAAAAAGACCCGGGGATGGTCAAAGGGTCTATCCGGGCCTGTTGCGCGTAGGTGAGCAGGGCTTTGCACTCACCGTAGGCCCATCCGGCTTTTTGGGCGGTCCGCCTTTTGAGCCAGCGTCTCCGCCCCTTTGTCATGCGTTCATCCTTGAATGCGCTCGCCACACACTTGAAATCATCGCAGAGAGCCATGCCGGCAAGGGTCAGAAAGGCGCTTTTCTCACCCAGGTAAGTCCCCAGCCGGGTTTCAACGGTGAGAATACCCACGGCAATCCCTCCGGGAATGCCATAATACCGCTCCAGGCGCAGCAAAATCTTTTGATTGGCTGCCAGGAATTGTTTCGCTTCCATCAGACGCTCCTGCGTCATGATGCTCCTGTAAACAGATGACCCCGGCTTTGGCGGTGGAATTTTGATATGGTAAGGGGCTTTCCTTCGCTCCTTAAGGGCCATGGTCAACAATTGCTTACTGGGCCTGCCGTCAACCGGAAGCCCGTGCGCTGCCTGAAACCACCGAATGGCCCATCTGGTTTTAGGCCCTGTCTTTCCATCGGCTTTCCCCGGTTTATATCCCAGATAGGCGAGCCGCTGTTGAAGCTTTCGGACGGACGCATCGCCAAACTTCGTCCTGTAAAGGGTCTTCATTTTTTCGATCATGATGGAGGGGTCAAATCGGACCTCCGGACGATCGAAGAGCTGTTCCAGCCATTGCCTTTGAAAACCATCTGCCGCCAGTTTGTTGATGAGCGGATACCACTCACCGGCGCCGCCCGTGCTTGGCATAAACAGCATCAAAAAGATATAGAGGGTGAAGCCGAAACATCGTGCCAACTTGAACAATTCTCGGTCCATCATTCCCAAATCCCAGCCCCCTTATGGTTTCTCCGGGCGAACCGGCATTCAAGCGGATTTTGTAGAAATCCGCACTTTTTTCGGACGTAAAATGTGCTTTGGGTCACAAAATATTCCCTTTCAGGTCAGATTTATTTTCTGCGATTGAGTGTAGTCAACGAAAATGGATCAGAAATTCAAAGTCTTGACCATCTCCCCGTGGATCATGGGAGTGCAGGCGACCACGCTTTGCCGGTACGGTGTAAACGCCTGTCCGTCACAGGTACTCAATTTACCGCCCGCCTCCGATACGATAATAACACCGGCCGCTGTATCCCAGGGTTTCAGATTTTCCTCCCAGAGACCGTCCAGGCGGCCTGCTGCCACATAACACATATCAATGGCGGCGGATCCTGCTCTTCGAACTCCACGCGATGCGAGGACCATGGTCCTGAATCGCTCAAAAATCCGGCTGGACCTTTTCCGAATATCGTAGGGAAAACCGGTGGCCAGTAGAGACTCCCTCAGACTCCGAGCATTTGAAACATGAATCGGCACGCCGTTCAGAAAGGCGCCCTGCCCTTTCCGTGCTTCAAAGAATTCATCCATGACAGGATTGTAAACGATCCCCAGAACAATTTCCGCATCAATTTCAAGACCAATGGAAACAGCAAAAAAAGGGAACCCGTGGGCAAAATTTGTTGTCCCGTCCAGGGGATCAACGATCCAAGTCCTGTTTGAGGAGAGGTCCTGAACGCCCGCCTCCTCGGACTGGATATTGTCTTTCGGAAAATGACTGCGGAGCATTTTCAAGATGATCTTTTCAGCGGCAACATCCGCCTCGGTCACCAGGTCAATTTCCCCTTTCTTATCGATGCGATGGACCTTTCCAAATTTGAGTTGCAGCACCTCACCGGCAGATCTTGCTGCCCTATCCGCTATTTTTCGCTCAATTTCATACATGATCCATCTCTATTTTTGCACCCCATTCAAATTCAACCCGATCCTATACATATTGGTTTGTTTTGATAACTTTGGTTGAGCCATATGTCAAGGCTACAGAGGTGGGCGTTTCTATTTTTGTTGAAAAAATCAACCGAAGTCCTTAACGTAACGGAGTGTGTTTACTTGGGGTACCACAAAGTTAAAGAAAAATTCAAAAGACCACTCCAATACAACAAGCAATGGAACCCATCAATATCCTGATTATCGACGATGAACGGGTCATCTGCAACGGGTGTCGCATGGCGCTTACGGATGAAAACTATTCAGTTGACATCTGCATGAACGGCCGTTCAGGCCTCGATGCCATCCTGAAAGGTGCTTACGATGTGGTCCTGCTGGACATGAAACTGCCGGATCTGGGCGGCATGGAAATTCTTAAGACCGTGGGTAAGGAAAAACCAGGCGAGCACATCATTGTCATGACAGGGTATTTTTCCGTTCCAAACGCCGTTGAGGCCATGAAATCAGGCGCATTCGATTACCTGTCAAAGCCTTTCTCAAACGATGAACTTTCCATTGCCATAAGAAAGGCTCTGGAAAGCAAACGCCTGAAAGAGGAAAATCTCTCCCTGCGGCAACAGCTTGCAGAACGTTTCAACTTCAGCAATATCATCGGAGAAAACCATCAGATCCTTAAAATATTTGAAGGGATTGAAAAAGTGGCCCCCACCGACAGCACGGTTCTTCTGCATGGGGAAAGCGGGACGGGAAAGGAACTCTTTGCCAGAGCCATTCACGCGCACAGCAAAAGAGCCGCCGCCCGTTTTGTGGCCGCAGATTGCAGTACTTTTTCTTCATCCCTGTTGGAAAGTGAGCTTTTCGGACATGTGAAAGGCGCATTTACCGGCGCTGTCAAGGATAAAGCCGGCATTTTTGAAATGGCCAACCACGGGTCCCTCTTTCTCGATGAGGTTTCAAACCTGGACATGACCACTCAGGCCAAACTTTTAAGAGCACTGGAAACCCATGAATTCAAACCAGTGGGGGGCAACCGGCTGAAAAAGTCGGATGTCAGGATCATTGGGGCAACCAATCGGGACCTTAAAGCAATGGTTAACGACGGGGAATTCCGAGAAGATTTTTTCTATCGTTTGAACGTATTCCCAGTGGTTATCCCGCCGCTCCGAGAAAGAAAAGATGATATCCCGAGGTTGCTCTATCATTTTCTAAGAATGTACTGCCACCAGATTGAAAAGCGGGTCGACGGGTTTTCCGACGAGGCCCTTGAATATTTGATAAACCATGACTGGCCGGGCAATGTTCGCCAGCTCAAGAATGTGGTGGAACGTCTGGTCATCATGGCTGATGACAAAATTCTGGGCTATGAAAACCTCACGGATCATTTGGAGGCGGATCGGAGTCAGACCCGTAGCGCAATTCCTGAAACATTAGATGAACTCAAATCCATCAAACAGGACATGTTGGAAAAGCAGTTTGGTCAAATTGAACGTGCCTTCCTTCAAAAAGCCCTCTCGGGTGCTCAAGGGAACATCACCCAGGCATCCAAAAACGTGGGAATGCAAAGATCAAATTTTTCAGCCCTCATGAAAAGGCATCACCTTTCAGCAGATACTACTGAGCGAAATTAAAGGCCACCACACCAAACAAAATAAAACCGGACAAAACAGGTGCCGTATAACACCCCATATGGCCGTACAATTGCTCATACGCCCATAAACACCTGACATAAAACGAATAAATTATTCAAAAAGAAAATTGTGCGTATGAATATTTATACGCCATGCCGGTTTGCCACCCATATCCCTCTTTTCCATCACATGATATAACTATTAGATATTGATCAGTAATTTAGAATTTGTACGTTTTATTGCGCAGCTTCATGGTTTTGGCACAACTATTGCTCATCTAGCATGTCAAACCACAAGGGACAACTTGTGGAAGTAATTTTTTTTAAACAAGCACCAGGAGGGATTGACATGGAAAAATTGCAGGAAATCAGATCAACCCAGGAAAAAATACCGCCCCACATCCTGGTGATGGAAGATGACGTCAACGTGGCCAAGGGCCTCGAGATGGTATTGACGGAAGAAGGGTATTCGGTTAATCTGGCAGGTACCGGCGCTCTGGCCTTAGAGGCCTTCAAGCAAAAACGCTATGACCTGCTGGTGGCGGATCTCAGGCTGCCGGACATCGACGGCATGGAGGTCATCAAAAAGGTTAAGTCGGAAAAACCTGAAACGGAAGTCATCGTGATTACCGGCTATGGCACTGCTTCCACGGCGGTTGAAGCCATGAAACTGGGGGCCCGTGACTTTTTACCCAAACCGTTTACTGAAGAGCAGATCAAGGCGAGTATCGGTGATGCACTGAGCGGATACGTGGCGGAAACCGCCAAAATCCTCGCCCGGGAAACCGGAGCGGAGGAGGAAAAGCTCATCCAGAAACGGGAAGTCATCCAGGCATTGAACCGGACGGCCGAAGATGGGGATTTCTGGCGTGATTTGATGGAAAACGGATCTGTAGCACTGGAGAACTACACCCTGTCAAGTGAAGCAAAAGCAGCAATTGCATCCGGCGATCTGAAATGGATTAACGAGAATGTCGGGGAACTGACTCAAAAGCAATTGATGTTCATTTACAAACGTCTGGAGCGGGAAGCATGGTAATCCGGATCGGCACATATTTCTCCAACTACGGGATAACATTCAGAGGCGTTGTTGAAGGGACCCGGTTTTAATGGAAAGCCGGGTTCCCATACAGAAGTTGTTGAAAAGGTAAATATTCCATGACATCCGCAACAAAATTTGAAAGTTATTTTCACGTTTTACGTGACGTGATCCGAGCCATGCATTCCATCAACGAACTGCAAGAAATGCTGGCTATGGTAGTTACCAAGATCACCGGCGTTCTAGATGCCAAAGGCGCCCTGCTCAGGATCCTCAACAAAAAAAATAACCAGTTCGAGGTCCGGGCGGCCTGCGGATTAGGCGAGCGGTACCTAAAAAAGGGACCGGTCAGCACCAAAACGATGCTCACGACCTTATCTGAACTGAACAAGATCACCATCATAAGTGATATCTGGCATGCTCCCAGGGTTGAATACCCCCAGGAAACGTGGGACGAAGGGATACGGATGATGATCGACATGCCACTTGGTATCGATGAGCCTCTGGGCCTCATCCGGATATACTTTACAGAGCAACGGGCGTTTTCAGACGATGAACTGGATTTCATCAAAACGGTCGCAACCCACTGTGGCTGCGTTATCAAGCGGCTGCAACTGATGGAAAATCAGCAGTCCCAGTTCGATCACCTGGCCACCCAGGTTGAAAAACGATCGTCCCTGGGCCGAATGGCCGCCGGCATTGCCCATGAGATCAACAACCCTCTAACCGGCATTCTGCTCTACAGCTCCAACCTGAGCAAAAAGGTCGAGAAAGGTGGCCAACTGGAAGAAGGCCTTAATATTATCATCAAAGAGACCCAGCGGTGCAAAAGCATCATTCAGGGCTTGCTGGAATTTTCAAGGGAACAGGAACCTGAAATGGTTCTGGCCGACATCAATGACATTATGGAATCCGCGCTGGGAATCGTGGAAAACGAGTTCCACCTCCGGCAGGTCCGCATTAGAAAATCGTTAGCGGCGGATATGATAAAGACGTTCCTGGATGAAAACCAGATTGAACAGGTATTCATCAACCTTCTGCTCAATGCGCTCCAGGCTGTAGAAGACAGCGGCCTGGTTACAGTCAAAAGCGCAGTTGACGCGGAAGCGGGTCGTGTCCATATGGAGGTTGCCGACAACGGCTGCGGAATTTCGGCAGAAAATCTCAAGAGGATTTTTGAGCCTTTCTTTTCCACAAAGGGGGACGGAACCGGGCTCGGACTCGCGGTCAGTTACGGTATTGTGGAAAACCACAAGGGCAATATCCGGATCATCAGCGAACCGGACCAGGGGGCCCGTTTCGTTGTTGAATTCCCGATCCCACCTGATGATAGAACGGGAAGGGGTCGGCCATGAAATCGCTGAATATCATCGTCATCGACAACGAAAGCGTTATCTGCGACGCCTGCAATCTGGTTCTAACCGAACGGGGCCATGTCGTCGATTATTGCAAAACCGGTAAAACCGGATTGCTTGCCGTGGAACGGGGCGGATATGACCTCCTTCTGCTGGATATGAAACTGCCCGATATGGATGGAATGGACATCCTGAAAACCGTAAAGGAAAAAAGGCCCGAGCTGTTAGTGATTGTCATGACGGGGTATTCCACCCTGTTAAATGCCGTGCAGGCCATGAAACTGGGGGCGGCCGATTACCTTTCAAAGCCGTTTACCGATGATGAGCTGATGGAAACGGTAGAAAAGGTTTTTGTAAATAAAGCAGTCGCTGAACCCATGAAAGGGGAATATTTTGATGAACAACAATGAGTCAAAAGGAGAAATGCGGGGCGCCGCTATGGTCGTCGGGGGAGGCATCGCCGGAATGCAGGCGGCCCTGGATATGGCAAATTCCGGCTTTTACGTCTACATGATTGAAAAATCAGCAGGCATTGGCGGGGCTATGGCCCAGTTGGATAAGACATTTCCGACCAATGATTGCTCCATGTGAATCCTGGCGCCAAAACTGGTCGAGGTCGGCCGGCACAACAATATCGAATTACTGACGCTCTGTGAAATAAACCATATCTCCGGGAAAGAAGGCAATTTCAGTGTGAGCATCACACGTCATCCGCGATTCGTGGACATGGATAAATGTATCGCCTGTGGAACCTGTGCTGAGAAATGTCCGAAAAAGGTGGATGACGTCTATAACGAGGGTCTGGTTAAGCGCAAAGCCATCTATGTGCCCTATTCCCAAACCGTTCCCCTCAAGTACGTCATCGACAAGGATAATTGCATCTATTTTAAAAAGGGAAAGTGCAGGGCATGTGAAAAATTCTGTCCTGCGGGGGCCATTAATTTTGATGAAAAAGAAATGGAAATCACCTTGAATGTGGGATCACTCATCATGGCGCCGGGGTTCAAATCCTTTGATCCGGCCCGCTATGATACCTACCCTTACGCGGCCCTTCCCAATGTGGTGACCTCCATGGAATTTGAACGGATCCTCTCCGCAACGGGACCTTTCGGGGGACATCTGGCAAGACCTTCCGACGAAAAGGAACCGGAAAAAATCGCATGGTTTCAATGTGTGGGATCCAGGGACATGAACCTTTGTGACAATGGCTATTGCTCTTCCGTATGCTGCATGTATGCATTGAAACAAACGGTCATTGCCAGAGAGCACAGCAAAGTTCCCCCGGATTGCGCCGTTTTTTTTATGGATATGCGGACCCACGGGAAGGATTTTGACCGTTACTACGAAAATGCCCAAAAAGAAGGTGTCAAATTTATTCGCTCCCGGGTTCATTCCGTGGACGCCCTGTCCGGGACGGATGACCTTATGGTCCGTTACGTGGATGAGCAAGGTCACCTGGAGCAGGAAATATTTGACATGGTGGTGCTTTCCACCGGGCTTGAGATCGATGAAAATGTGATTGAACTTTCCGAACGCCTGGGCGTTGATCTTGATCCGTATCATTTTACCCTATCGGACAGTTTTCACCCCGTGGGCACATCGATCCCGGGGATTTATGCCTGCGGCGCTTTCACAGGCCCCAAGGATATCCCCCAGTCCGTCATGGAGGCCAGTGCCGCTGCCTGTGCGGCAACCGAACCATTGGCCCCTGCACGCAACACGGAAACACATGAGGTCGTTCCGACCGAAGAACGCGACATCCGGCGGGAGCCTTCAAGGCTTGGGGTTTTCGTCTGCAACTGCGGGATCAACATCGGAGGCGTGGTCAGGGTTCCGGAGGTGGCGGAATTTGCCAGGACCCTTCCCCATGTGGTTTATGTGGAGGAGAACCTCTTCACCTGCTCGCAGGACACCCAGGATAAAATGACTGAAGTCATTCGAGAAAAGGGGTTGAACCGGGTGGTGGTAGCAGCGTGTACCCCCAGAACCCATGAAGAACTTTTCCAGGAAACCCTCATGGGCGCGGGCCTGAATAAATACCTCTTCGAGATGGCGAATATCAGGAACCATGATTCCTGGGTTCACGCCGACGATCCGGATGCGGCAACCGAAAAAGCAAAAGATCTCGTGCGGATGGCCGTGGCCAAGGCCAATCTTCTGAGCCCCTTGCAGCAGACGGATCTGCCCGTAACACAGTCCGCCCTCGTGGTGGGCGGCGGCGTCTCCGGCATGACGGCGGCCCTCTCCATTGCCCGCCAGGGCTACCCGGTACACCTGGTCGAGAAATCGGATTCTCCAGGTGGCAACGCGTTGACGCTTTACAGAGCCCACAAGGGTGAAATGGTCGCGGACTTTGTGAAGGAATTGGCCGACGAAATCAACGCTGAACCCTTAATCACCTTTCACGAGAATTCGACCATTACCGGCGTTGATGGATTTATCGGTAATTTCAAAAGCCGGGTGACCAGCGGATCATCAGAAACGAAAATCGACCATGGCGTTGCCATTATCGCAACCGGCGCCGGGGAATATAAACCCGACGAATACCTGTACGGAAAACACGGAGCCGTTGTCACCCATACGGAAATGGACCAGCTTTTCCGGAATAATGACCCCAGGATCACCGGGGCCGGAAGTGTGGCCTTTGTTCAATGTGTGGGATCGAGGGATGCGGAACGACCCTATTGTTCAAAGGTCTGTTGCACCCATACCGTTCTAAGCGCACTGGAGATAAAACATCGGAATCCGGATGCGGATATCTATGTCTTTTACCGGGACATGAGAACCTATGGGATTCGAGAGGACCTCTACCGAAAGGCACGGGCTGAGGGTGTCCTTTTTATCCGCTACTCAAAAGACGAAAAACCGGTTGTGAACGCCGACGGCGACCGGATAAAAATTCTATTCAGAGACCCCGTCCTTGATCGGAAATTGTCCCTACATGCAGATATCCTGTGTCTTGCCACAGCCATCGTTTCCCACAGGGACCATGGGCTCGCCCAGTTTTTCAAGGTTCCCATGGACGAAGACGGATGGTTTCTGGAAGCCCATCAAAAATTAAGGCCTGTTGATTTTGCCAATGACGGCGTTTTCCTTTGCGGCATGGCCCACTATCCAAAACCCATCGATGAAAGCATCGCACAGGCGCAGGCCGCCGCATCTAGGGCACTAACGGTCCTTTCCATGGACACCACCAAGGTCGGCGGCATTGTCTGTTCCATTGATGCCGAACACTGTTCCGGATGTCTTGCCTGTATCAATGTCTGCCCCTATGGCGCCATATCTTTCAACAAAGATAAAAAGGTCGCGGAAATCAACGAGGCCTTGTGCAAAGGCTGCGGCGCCTGTGCGGCCACGTGCCCTTCCGAAGCGGCAATTTTGATGGGTTTCAACAACAAGGAGCTTTATGCGCAAATCAGGGGAGCATTAGCGGCCTGATCAATTTTTAAGGAATTATAAGGAGCGTATTGTGACAGAAAACGGATTTGAACCTAAGATAATCGCTTTCATGTGTAACTGGTGTGCCTATGGGGCGGCGGACCTGGCCGGTGTCAGCCGGTTGAGCTACCCCCCCAACATCCGGCCGATCCGTGTCATGTGCTCAGCAACGGTATCTCCCCATCATATACTGAGGGCGCTTCAGGATGGCGCCGATGGCGTTCTGGTAGGGGGCTGACACGTTGGCGACTGCCATTACCTGTATGGTAATTACATGACGGTGAAAAGGATTACGTTTTTGCAGGAACTGCTGGGCCTTCTGGGCCTTGAAGAACGTTTGGGGCTGGCATGGATTTCTTCGGCTGAAGCGCAGAGATTCGTTCAGGTGGTTACCGATTTTACGGAAAAAATTAGATCATTGGGACCCAACCCACTTCCTGCCTTTTCTGAAAGCAGAAAAGCGGCGGCGGCAGAACTGATGCCATTAGATTTTAAAGGAGAGGGTTTATGATCAATAAAGTCAAAGCATGGCTTGAAGACGGGACTGTCGATGTTTTCCTGGGGTATAAAGAGATTGACCATCATCCCTTGCCGCACTGCTTTACCAGAGAACGGATTGAAGAGGTGGCGGATCTCGTACTCAGCCCGGCGCGTTACGCTTTAGAAAAAATCGCAACGCATATGGCGGCGGTGGAACCGGACATAAAAATTGGAATGCTGGCCCGTGACTGCAACAGCCGGGCCCTGAATGTTCTGTATCTCTGGAACCAGCTCAACCCGGACAATGTGAGCACCCTGACGGTTAATTGCTGTCCTTCAAGGCTGAAGGAACATGGAGATTGCTCTTATCTGGAACCTGAAAAAATGGGCGTCTACAAAAAACAGGTGGGCATGGATAATAACATGGGTCTTGAAGATCTGGACTCTTATGGGCAAAAAGAACGTCTCGACAGGTGGATGTACGAATTTCAAAAATGCATCAAGTGTTACGGATGCCGGAATATCTGCCCGGTCTGTTTCTGCAAGGAGTGCAGTCTGGAGCATGATGAACTCGTTAAAACAGGGCCGCTTCTGCCGGAAATACCGGTCTTTCACATGGTCAGGGCAGTTCACATGGCCGGCCGCTGCATTGACTGCGGACTGTGCGAGGCTGCCTGTCCGATGGATATTCCTCTCCGGTTGCTATACGGGAAAGTCAATCAAATTGTGATGGACCTGTTCGACTATGAAACCGGAAGCAGCGTTGAAAATCCCCCTTTCAGCATATTGGGCGATACGGTAACACTGAAACCCAAACCCATTGAACCTGTGCAGACGGTCAACCCATAAGCGGGTCTAAACCAACAAAGGAGTCAGAAATGGAATGTCATCTAGTGCCATCGGTCTGTTCATACTGTGGAACAGGCTGTGGCGTCATTTTTGAAGTAATCAACGGAAAAATCGTTGCCACATTGCCCTTAAAAACCCATCCTGTTAACGAGGGAAAGCTCTGCATCAAGGGATGGAACCTTCATGAACATGTGAACAGCTTTATGCGGCTCAAACAACCGCTGGTGAAAACCTTCGGCAGATTCATCAAAACCGACTGGGATGAGGCGATTTCGCTCACCGCGGATCGATTCCGGGGAATTATCGAGAAATATGGTCCTGACAGTATCGGCGTACTGGTTTCTGCAAAGATCACCAATGAAGAAAATTATCTGGCCCAGAAATTTGCTCGTGCCGTAATCGGAACCAATAACGTGGATCATTGCGCCCGTCTCTGACATTCCTCCACGGTGGCAGGTCTTGCCGCCGCGTTCGGTAGTGGTGCCATGACCAACTCTATTTCGGAAATCGAGGATTCCGGCTGTATTTTTGTCATCGGGTCCAACACAACGGCCTGTCACCCCCTGATAGCCAGACGTATCCTGCGGGCCAAGGAAAAGGGCGCAAAGTTGATCGTGGCGGATCCACGAAATATTCAGCTCTCCCGTTTCGCAGACGTGGCGGTCAATCAACGCCTGGGAAGTGACGTGGCCCTGCTAAACGGCATGATGCACATCATCATCAAAAACGGTTGGCACAAAGAAGAATACATCGCGCAGCGAACCGAGGACTACGATGCCCTTAAAGAGAAAATGAATGATTATACCCCTGAAAAAGTCCAGGCCATCACCGGGGTTAGCCCCAGTGATCTGGAGAAAATGACGGAACACTATGCCACCCATCCACCGGCCAGCCTCCTGTACGCCATGGGCATCACCCAGCACACCACCGGCGTGGACAATGTGAAGTCCTGCTGCAACCTGGCCATGCTATGCGGCAATGTGGGGGTATACGGGGGCGGCGTCAATCCATTGCGGGGGCAGAACAATGTTCAGGGCGCCTGCGATATGGGGGGTCTTCCCAACGTCATGACGGGCTATCAGCCGGTTGCTGACCCCATCGTACTGGATAAGTTCTCCAAGGCATGGGGGGCCGACCTTTCAGCCAGGCCCGGGCTGACGATTACCGATATGATCCCGGCGATGTTAGCGGGTAAGTTAAAGGGTTTGTACGTAATCGGCGAAAACCCGAAACTGAGCGATCCGGACTGGAACCACTTGAATCATGCCATGAAGGAATTGGAATTCCTGGTTGTTCAGGAACTCTTCCTGTCGGAAACCGCCCAGGTGGCGGATGTGGTTTTTTCCGCAGCATCCGTAGCTGAAAAAGAGGGTACGGTGACCAATACGGAGCGCCGCTGTATGCGAATCCGAAAAGCGATCGACCCCATCGGAAATACATTGGCCGACTGGGAAATTGTCTCCAAGCTTTCTACCGCAATGGGATTTGAGATGAGCTATGAAAACCCTGAGCAGATATTCAATGAAATGGCCTCGTTGACCCCAAAGAGTTATGCCGGAATGACCTATGAACGGTTGGGACTAGACGGCCTTCAGTGGCCATGCCCGGACATGGAACACCCGGGAACCCCATACCTGCACAAGGATCAATTTGCCCGTGGCAAAGGGATGTTTTTTGCCATTGACTACAAGGATCCCGCGGAAATGCCGGATGAAGCGTACCCATACTTCCTCACCACCGGAAGGATGTTCGCCCACTTTCACACCGGCACCATGACAAGGATCTCTCCGCACCTGGATGTTGAGCAAAAAACGGCTTATGTGGATATTAATCCTGAAGATGCTGAAGCGTTGGCTGTAAAGGATGGCGACATTCTTGCGCTTTCATCCCGGAGAGGGCGGATAGAGGCGCCTGCTAGAGTAACAAACTCCGTGGAACGGGGCACCGTTTTTCTGCCCATTCACTTCGGGGAAACCCCCACCAATGTGTTGACCGATGCGGAGGCCTTTGATCCCCTGGCCAAGATTCCGGAATTCAAGGTCAGCGCTGTAAAAATTGAAAAATTTATGGGATAGGGGCCTATCACTCTTTCAGAATCTCTCTTAATTTTTGAGACAATTCTTTGATCTTAAAGGGTTTCTGAATAAAACCGGTGCAGCCTCGATTCATTATCTCGCTTGCCCCACCATCGATGGTGTATCCACTGGAAAGGAGGACCTTTATCTTTGGATTTATAGCTTTGATCCTGTCATAAACCTCGCCGCCGCTCATATCCGGCATGATCATATCCAAAACCACCATATCAATCTGTTCTTTGTGCGCTTCATATACCTCGATGGCCTCTTTTCCGCTTCCGGCGATCAAGGTTTTATAACCCAGCCGCTTTAACAACTCTTCGCCCACTTCAATAATCATATCCTCGTCGTCCACAAAAAGGACCGTCTCAGTCCCCCGTAATATCTCCCCAGCCGGCCGCTTCTCCTCAATGACGTCCTTCAGAGAAGCCGGCAGATAGATATTAAAAATAGTCCCATGATCTTTTTCACTGTAAACATTGATGAATCCACCATGATTTTTGATGATGCCATATGCCGACGCCAACCCCAGACCGGTGCCCCGGCCCATCTCTTTGGTGGTAAAGAAGGGATCAAATATCCTTTCCCGGGTTGCTTTATCCATTCCGATGCCCGTGTCCCTGACGGATATTTTCACATACTTACCGGGTTCAATAGCGAACGGTTTCACGTAGTCCCCGCCAAGAACCACGTTCTCTGTTTCCAGATAAAGATCGCCGCCCCCGGGCATGGCCTGCCAGGCATTCACATAAAGATTTAAAAGAACCTGAGAAATCTGGCCCCGGTCAATCTCCGCAGGCCAGAGGTTTTCCTCGTACGTGCCATTTATGGTGATCTCTTTCTTGGCCCGGCCGAACATTCTATTTTGTTTTTGGATAAGTTCATTCAAATCAGTTGGTTTGACTTCATATTTTCCACCCCTGGCAAACCCTAAAAGTTGCCGGGTCAGGGCAACGGCACTTTCAACATGCTTCTCTATCCCCCTTAGGTGTTCAAAATCCGGATGAGAAGAATCTTTGTTCATCAATGTTATCGAGGCATGGCCCTGGATACCCATGAGCAGATTATTGAAGTCATGGGCGATACCACCGGCCAGGGTTCCCATGGCCTCCATCTTCTGGGCCTGTTGGAGTTGGGCTTCCAGTTTTTTTTGTTCGGTAATATCGCGAATCGATTCAATGGCCCCCATGATTTCACCGGCGCTGTCATAAAGCAGAGAAGCCTTGTTCCACAAAAATCCGCCCGGTTTAACCAAGGGGTCGTAGGTTTCGGAAACCAGTGATTCCCCCGTCTTTTTCACGAACTGATACTTCGCCCCTATCTCTGTATTCCATTGACCTACCAGGTCGATCAACACCGGCCGTCTCTCCCCATAGAAGGGGATGGCATATTCATAGTCTCCTTTTCCCAGCATATCCCGGGCCTTTACGCCGGTCATATGCTCAATAGCCCGGTTCCAGGCGATCACCTTCCCTTCCAGGTCAATCACCATGGTGGCATCGGGAAGAAAATCAATAATCCGGGTTAAACGCTGCCGTTCAAGCGCTTGGTGTTGTCTTTTAAGGAGGTCCTCGGCTTGGATGGCTTCGGTGATATCGTTGAGGACAACCATGATGGAAGTGGTTCCCTTTTCTTTGATCCACAACAGCCTGAGTGATATATGCCTTCTGTTCATGATCAAAGGGGTATCCAGAGTCACCCGCTCTGAACCACCGTTTATTTTTAAAAGCAATTTTTCAATTCTCCGGCGATCACGCCCATGGATCAATTCTACGAACGTTTCGCCCAGTAACACCTCCTCCGAAATGCCCATGAAAGAAACAGCCGCAGGATTGGCAAAAATTATCCTGCCTTCAGGGGCGAGTTCTATGATACCGTCGGATATGTTACCCAAAATCGTTTCAAGATGTCCTTTGGCCCATATGAGCTCCGTGGTTATCTCCCGTTTATAAACCCCTTTAGACCCCATTATTATTTCGGGCGCATCCGTTGAAACAGTCCGATCCGATTGTTCAATGGCAGCGAGGACATGTTTTGCCATCTGATCAAATGGCCCCTTTACGATAAAAGCATCGGCGCCCAGTTCATTAATGTCTCTGGAATTTTCGGCGATTGTCGCCGAGAGAATAACTTTATACGCATCCTTTATTTCCGGCATCTCCTGAATAATCCGGCATAATTGCGCTCCATCAATGTTGGGCATCACCAGGTCGATGAACATAACATGGGGGCTGTATGTCCTCAGAATATCAAGTGCGCAGAGACCGTCTCCCGCGATCTTGACCTGATGACCGTGTTTTTCAAGCAGGTGAACCATATACTTCAAAACAACCGGATGATTATCCACCACCAGAATTTTTTTCTTCATTTCGGGCACCCTGATTAAGGTACTTTGATACGGTCTGGGGGTTGTATCAAAATGTTTATAAAGATTGCAATGTTTTTAGTCTTTGTAGAATGTAAACATTCAAAACCCTTTTCCCACAATTTGAAAAAAGCGCAGATTTAAAGGTTGACATGTCTTTTTGGAAAGCCTGTTGTCCGACAACAGACATCAGACATCGAATTATCGGGAAATCAATTTATGCTGAACCGTAAAACGGCCCAATTCAGTTCCCTGAAAAAGCCTTCCCTTTCCAAAGAGGTGGAAAACAAACTGAGAGAGGCCATCAATACCGGCGTCTACCAACCAAACGACAAGCTGCCGGCCGAACGGGAACTGGTGGATCAATTCCAGGTCAGCCGAAGTACGGTTCGAGACGCCCTCAGGAATCTTCGCAACCAAGGCATGATTAACGTCATAAGGGGCGTAAACGCAGGCGCTTACGTGCTGGAGCCAACCCCCCAACCCATCACCCGAAGCATTCAAAATCTAATCCAGATGAGGAAAGTCAATTTTGCCCATCTGATTGAACTCAGGCTCTATATCGAACCGGATGTGGCCAAAACGGCTGCCCAATTCCGGACATCTGATGATGTGGAAGTTTTGACCGATCTTTTGGATCGTGCTGATATGGCCATTAAAAAATCGAGGAAAGAGGCACGCCTCATCAACGTGGGGTTTCACTTTGAAGTTGCCAAAATCACCCGGAACGCCCTCATTATTTTCCTTTGTGAATCCATTACCCAGGTTCATTCGGCCATGATCATTGAAATGACCCGTACCAAGTTGGACAAACAAGGCATCTCGAAACTCATTTCCGAACACAGATTGATTCTGGATGCCGTCGCGGATGGAAACCCCGAAGAGGCCTTTCTAAGAACCAAGAAACACCTGGTAGAAACCTACGCCACCTATACAAAAATTTTTCCGGATATTGTTGATCGCCTTGCCGCGAAGCGGATCAGGCGTTTTGCTGAACGTTAAATGGCCTTTCACGGGCTTATTCAGAAAGGAAAGAGGACGGGATATGGAGAAAACTCCGGATAAGTTGCCCCAATGTGCCCTTTGCAGGGTCAAAAACAAGATCTGTTCCCAAGAAGACGGCCATGGGCCTGATACCTGCCCCACCCTTAACCTCGCGCCTTTGATCAAGGAATCGCTTTCGGAATATGAACGTCCTGCCATAAAAGAATTTGCACGTTACGCCACCATCCAGGAAGGCGAATGTTATGCCGACAGGGGCCTTCAGGATCCGTATGTCATCCATCCCGTAAAGACCAGGATCCAGGAAACCATCGAGTTTGCTCATAAGATGGGATTTAAAAGACTGGGCATCGCTTTCTGCGGCGGGCTCAGGGAAGAGGCTAAGATTCTTTCGGAAGTGCTGAAAGAGCAGGCATTTGAGGTGGCATCCGTCATCTGCATGGTGGGGAGAACACCCAAGGAATTCCTTGGCATTCATGAGGAGCAAAAAGTTCATGTGGGCAAATTTGAAGCCATGTGCAGCCCCATAACGCAGGCCGCAGTCCTGAACCGGGTAAAAACCGAGTTTAACATTGTGTTTGGATTATGCGTCGGGCATGACTCCCTTTTTATGCATTACGCCGACGCGTTGTGTACCGTATTGGTGGCAAAGGACCGGGTCACGGGCCATAACCCCCTGGCCGCCTTGAACCTGCATCAGTCTTATTACAGGCGGTTGAAAAAAGAGACATTCAAAAAGGGAGGTTCGATCCGGATAATAAGGGAAGAAGCGGCGGAATAAAAAAAGAGAGGAGGTAAAAAGCTGGATTGTCCAAGTCGTCCGTACAAATGGAAATCTTTCTAATGGCAACAACCCATGATGGGGACCGAAAATCAAAAGAAGTGGGAGGAATCAAGATGAACAAGCCGGAAGGATTCCCATGGCCATGCGGTTTTCCCAACTACAAATGGACCATCACCTTCCGGCTTTTTTCTTCTCCCGTTCTCCCTTTACCATGGCCGGCACCATCTGCAGTCTGGAACAGTTCTGCAAATGGCTCATGAAGAAACCCGAACTCTGCCATCGTCTCATGGATTTCGCCCTGGACCACATTTTCGCCGTTCTCGATTACTGGGTGGAAACCTTCGGCGCGGATCACATATTTGCCTGGATGAGTTCTCCCAGTGAGTCCAACCAGGTGGTTTTTCACCAAAGCACGTGCAGCAGTTTGCCCTCCCCTACCACATGGCGTATCACGAAAGGCTGAATGCTCTCGGGATCAAGCGCTTTGGTTTTCATATCTGCGGGGACCAGAACCTCAACCTGCCCTTTCTTGCGGAGGCATGCCCCTGGAAACATCCCAGCGTCCTCAGTTTCAGCCACGAAGTCGATCTAGACGTTGCCGCCAAATACTTTCCCGAAGACATTATCTTTGGAAATATTGAGCCCGCCATCATTCAGATGGGCACACCCCGAAAGATCTACGAACTCTCTAAAATCGCCATCCATAAGGGAAAGAAGGCCCCCGGAGGCTTTATTCTGGGGCCGGGTTGCGGACTTCCCGCTACCGCGCCACCGGTCAACGTACATGCCATGACCAAAGCTGTTCATGACTTCGGGTGGTATGGTTAAATTTCCGAAAAATGCCTCACATTGCAGCAAAACAACTCAGGGATTTTGCTCTTTCGGCGTTTTAACCGCCAAGATAAGAATAATCCCCGCCGCCAACACAAACGCCGCCACATACAAACCACCCGAAAAAGAGCCGGTGGTATCCTTTATCCATCCCGTAAAAAACGGAGCAACCCAGGAACTCAGGAAGCCGATCAGATTCGCCAGACCGAATGTGGTTCCCACAATTCCTTTAGGCGCCAGTTCGCCCAGAAGCGCATAGTATGGCGGCCAGACCCCGAAAGCAAAGAACCCGGAAGTCAAATACAAAACGGTGATTAAAGTACTGGATGCCCGGATCTCCACCGCATAGGCCATGGCGAACATCAAAAGCGCCCAAATAAGAGCACTGGCGGCCACAAACCACTTCCGCCCCACTCCCCTTCTCGAAAACGAATCGCTCAACGTCCCGATGATATACAGGCCGGGAAGACCCACCAGACCCAGTATCCCGGAAAGAACGGAACTTGCGGTGATCGTCGAAATGCCCATTTCCATGTATATGGAGGGCATCCAGGTGGCCAGGAGCCAGTAAGCGTAGAGCATGGTGAAACCTAAGGTATACATGAGCCATAGATCACGGCCCATGAACGCCTTTCGGTAAGCCGCGCGAGTCTCGGCCGCATCTTCTTTTGGAACGGGTTTGGGATCCTGCACATATTTAAAAACCAGGAAACTGGTGATGATGGAAGGAAACGCAAAGACCACAAAAACCCACCGCCAGTTGTGGGTGTAATCGGCAATCATTCCTGAGAAAAACACCGCCAGGAAAAACCCGAAGGCAAGGCCCATAAACGATACGGCCTGGCCCTGGCCCATTTTTTCCGTGGGGGTAAAAGCCACGATGGTCGGTTTCTCATTTCCGAAATAGGCGCCATGGGCAAAACCGGTCAAAAAACGAACTGCCACCAGCATGGCGAAACTCTGGACCAGGGCGGTGCCGAGAGAGAAAAAAAACCACAGCACGGTGCTGATAATAAGGATCTTTCGTCTGCCGAAACGATCCCCGAGGTAGCCGGACGGCACCTGCATGAGGGTGTAAGAGAGAAAAATGGCGCTGAAAAGAGATCCGGCGGTGGCATAAGAGATATGGAATTCTTCCATGATCATGCCCAGCACTGGGGAAATCCCCATGCGCACCACATAGAGCGCCACCCACCCAAAAGCCATGACAAACCAGATTGTGTGATATTTCCGCCAGGGCATCCGGAAACCTCCTTGTTCTAATTCTTTCGGTTATGGATTTTCAATTCAAAAGCAGGGAAACGAAACAGATAGGCTGACGCTCCCGCATGGACACGTTGGTCGATCAGTTGACCCCGCTTTTTTGCCTCATTCAAAAAAGCCTTTTCATAATCCGTCCCGCCAAGACTTTTGGCATGACCGAATACCAGCCACACGCGTCCCGTGAGCGAACTCAGGTCTTCGGTAATTTTGTTTAGCGTCTGAGGTGTGAGCGCCTGGCTCACCCTTACGGCATCGGGGTCGATATGGAATCGCTTCTGATAATATGAAAAGGTGTGATACGCATGGTTGTGTACCAAAAACGTGTCGTCGGATTCGTGATGATCTGCCAGATAGGCCACCACTTGTTTCATTTCTTCGATTCTGATCGGGTAAACAAGACATTTGGCCGCTTCCACCGTAGGCTTTGCCAGGTTCAAGGCGATGAATAAAATGGCAGCGTACCTGAGCCACGAAAACCGCCATTTGTGGCGCCATAGCCATTCCAGGAATACAGCAATGGGAATATAAAGATTGAGAACACCATACAACAGCAATCGTTCTCCGAAGGGGTATTTGTGAAAACCGGAAACCGCTAGATTCAGGATTAAAGGCAGGAGTATCAAAGCCAGTAATGGCCGGTTCCTTTTCCAAATAAGGATGCAACCCATCAGGAAAAACAGAGCAGAGCCCCTGGCGCCCAGTGTCCATAAGGGGTTCTTGAAAACCCGTATGAGCACATCCGAGAAGAATTCCAAATCCCCCGGCACAAATGGCGGAAAAGGCATAAAATATCTGTCCCAGAAATTTAAGAGATACAGATCCTGCGTTTGTGATTGCAAAAACCGGTACTGAAGCCAGAAACTGAATATCCAGGCAAGGGAGACAGCCGAAAATAAAACAAGCCCTCTCCAATGACGGCTGAGGGTGCAGCGGATCATCACCACAGAACCGATCCCGAATAGGATAAAAACAGCTGAAAATGAAAACCACGGAGCGATACTTCCCCATAAACCAAGCCACAGAAGTTTTTTTCGAGAACAAACCGCAGACCCGCTTCCCCAGGCCAGCAGCATAAGCCCGATGGCGATGGCAAGATCCAGGGAATACGGTTTCATATTGTTTGCATGGTAGATGGCTTCGGGGATTACAGCCAGTTGTGCCAGGCACAAAACCGCACAGAAAGGGCCCACAACCCGGAGGGTAAACAGAAAAGCCAGGGGCAAAACAGCCACCCCGGCCACAATAGGGATAAATCGCAGCGATAACTCGTTATCGCCCAGAAGCTGAATAGAGACCCATTCAACCAGGCAAAATCCGATGGGCGCTATCTGGCCCACATCCAGGGGGCCGAAAAGAGCTGATAACGGTTTTGCAACCAGGTTCCCGGCCAGTGCCGCTTCGTCATTCCAGAGGGATATCCCGGCCAGGTAATTCCGGGTGCGCACCGCTGTGCCCAGACAGAGGAAGAAACAACCCATAAGAAACTCAGCGCGCTTAAGACCGAACTTGCAGCAAGCCGTGTTCAACAATTGCAGAGAATAAGGGTGCACTGTTAGCATAGGATCTTTTTATAATGGGTGGATATTTCCGCGCCTGTTTTAAACAGCTCTCTCACGCGAACGAAAGAAATCTATACACCTTTTTCCCGGCGCATTCAATTCAAAGGATTCAATGGCGGCAGTCTGAATTCAAATACCGTTTCAAAAACCACCTCTGGAAACGAAAGAAGAGCTGTGAGAATATCCGCTTGTCTGCTTTTCGAATATTCCTTGTAATTTTAAATGCAAAATCTTAAAATAGCATTGTATTTATGAATCTCATCTAATCTCCTGCTCGTGGATACCGGACAATGGAACGTTTGATCGACAGACAACTTACCAAATGGAAAAAAAACAAGTGCAGAAAACCACTGATTCTTCGGGGCGCGAGACAGGTCGGCAAGACTTATTCCCTGCGGAAATTTGGCGAAAAGAATTTTGAAACTTTCGTCGTCATTGATCTGGAACGAAATCCGGACTGGCACCGTATTTTCCATGAGAATCTGGATGCAAAACGGATCGTTTCCGACCTGGAAATCCTTTCAAAACAAAAAATCGTTCCTGGAAAATGCCTGGTTTTCTTCGACGAAATTCAGGCCTGTCCCAGGGCATTAACCGCCCTTCGCTATTTCTTTGAAGAAATACCCGAACTGCATGTGGCTGCGGCCGGCTCATTAATCGAATTCGCCATAAAAGATATTTCCTTTCCGGTTGGGCGAATTCAATTTCTGCACCTTTCTCCACTCTGTTTTGCGGAGTATCTTCGAGCAATTGGGAATGATCGCGCAGCTGAAGTGATCCTGTCTCCCCCCGGAAAAACATCGGAGGCGATTCACCAACTCCTTATGGAGGAACTCAGGCGATACTTTTTCATAGGGGGAATGCCTGAAAGCGTCAAGGCCTATGCCGAAACCGGTTCCATGAGGGAATCCTTTGAAATACAAGCGGAAATCTGTGAAACCTATCGCATGGATTTCGCCAAATACAGCCCGCAAGTGGACAAACGATGCCTGAATGCCGTATTGACATCGATCTCTCAGAATGTGGGAGGGCAAATCAAATACGCAAGGCTTTCCCGCGATTTCTCAAGTCCGACGGTCAAAAAGGCGTTTCATCTCCTTTGCCGGGCCAATGTTATTCGGAAGATCGCTTCAGCAAATCCATCCGGACTTCCATTGGGGTTAACATCCAGTGAAAAGGTTTTCAAGGCCGTTATGGTTGATATGGGACTCATGCGGTATCTTTCGGGCATGCCCACGGAGGTTGAATACGGGAAGACTGACCTCCTCGGCATCTACCAGGGCGCAACGGCAGAGCAATTTGTGGGGCAAGAGATGCTGTCCAACCGGGGTGAGGATCTTCACTATTGGTCAAGATCGGCAAAAAGCAGCACGGCGGAAGTGGATTACCTAGCAGTGATTGACGGTCGGATAACGCCTATCGAGGTAAAAAGCGGGGTTTCCGGAAAATTGAAAAGCCTCCATCTTTTTTTGAAGACCTACAAAAATTCCCCATGGGGCTTGGTGTTTTCTTCAAGGCCTTATGAAGAACTCCCTGAAGAGCGCATCCGATTTATTCCTCTCTATTTTGCCTTTTCGGCGTGTAGAGGTTCTGAAAATTTCTGAAGCAGAGGGTAGAAAAACCATGAAAAAGGAAGAGATCGCAAAAAGTTCGGTGGAAAAGATTGACCTGCGCTCCATGGATATCAGCGCTGAAAACCGGGCAAGAATGAAAGCCCTTTTTCCGTCTGTTTTCACTGAAACCCAAAACGAAAAGGGCGAACCCATGGAGGTCATTGATTTTGAAAAGCTCAAGGCCGAACTGGGGACCTTCAGCGATCTTTTCGAGACGCGCCGGGAGCGCTACGGCATGGACTGGCCCGGCAAAAAGGCCTGCATGAAGCTCCTCCAAGAGCCCTCGGTCGCCACCCTCAAGCCGTGCCGGGAGGAATCCGTGGGATTCGACCATACGGAAAATCTCTTTATCGAAGGCGACAACCTGGAAGTGCTCAAACTCCTTCAGAAATCCTACTACGGCAGGGTCAAGATGATCTATATCGACCCGCCCTATAACACGGGAAAGGAATTCATCTATCCGGACAACTATTCGGAAACCCTGGATACCTATCTGGCCTATGCCGGGCTGGCGGACGACCAGGGCAGGAAGTTTTCCACCAACACCCCCAATGAAGGCCGATTTCATACCAAGTGGCTCAATATGATGTACCCGAGACTCTATCTGGCTCGGAATCTGCTGCGAGAGGATGGAGTAATATTTATCTCCATTGATGATGGGGAAGTGAGTAATCTGAGGAAGTTGTGTGATGAGATCTTTGGCGAGGAAAATTTCATCGCCTCTGTAATTTGGCAGAGAGTTTACAGTCCAAAAAATAGCGCAAAGTATTTTTCTTACGATCATGATTATGTCCTTATTTATGCAGCTAATGCTGACATCTGGCGTCCCACTTTGTTACCCAGAACGGCGGAGGCGAATGCAAGATACAACAACCCAGACGATGATCCCAGGGGTCCGTGGAAATCCGGTGATTTGACAGCCAGAAACTATTATGGTGAAGGGATATATGAGATTGCAGGGCCTACTGGAAAAGTGTTTAGGCCGGGTAAAGGCAGGTACTGGCTTCAGTCGCATCAGAATTTTTTAGGAATGGATTTAGATAAAAGGATTTGGTGGGGTCCTAATGGAGACAGCATGCCCTCACAAAAGCGGTTCTTAAGCGAGGTTAAGCAAGGGATTGTGCCTCAGACCTTTTGGCCCTATTCACTTGTGGGACATACTCAGGACGCAAAAAAAGAATTGCTCGACTTTGTAGATTTTGAGAGTACCGAGAATGTTCTTAATTCTGTGAAGCCAACAAAACTACTTAGACATGCGCTCAAGATCGGAACAACCCCCGATACTGAAGAAATCGTGCTGGACTTTTTTTCTGGCAGTGCACCTTTTGCCCATGCAACATTATTTCAGAACGCCGAAGATGGAGGGAAACGCCGATTTATTCTCGTCCAGTTGCCTGAGCCACTGAACAAGGAGGAAGAACACGTAAAAACGATTGCTGATTTAGGCAAATCAAGAATCCAAAATGTCATCAAAATAATCGAAGAGAAACGAGCCGCCAAGGCTAAAGACGCCAAAAACATGCTTCCCGGAATGGCCGAAAAGCTTCCCGATCTCGACCTCGGGTTCAAGGTCCTCAAGCTGGACAAATCCAATTTCAAGATCTGGGATGGTGGCAGCCCGGATGCCGCTGAAGGGGAGATGGTCCGGCAGCTTGAACTCCACATCGACCACATCGACCCCAACGCCACACAGGAAGACATCCTCTTTGAACTGCTTTTGAAGGCGGGCTTCATGCCCACGGAAAAAATGGAAAAGCGGGAACTGGCCGGTAAAACGGTCTTCCACATGGCCGAAGCATCCCTTCTGATCTGCCTGGAAAATGAGATCACCCGCGAACTCATCGACGCCGTGGCCGCGGCTGAACCAACTCAATTCATCTGCCTGGACCGGGGTTTTCAGGGAAACGACCAACTCAAGGCCAATGCTGTCCAGACCTTTGCCGCCCGCAACCAGCGTGGCGGCAAGACCGAACAAATTCTCTTTCGAACGGTGTAAGGAAAAAAGGCATGAAACTGAAATTCGACGGTAATCTGGAATACCAACTGGAAGCGATCAGCTCGGTCGCCGATCTTTTTGAGGGATTGCCTCCCGTGCAGAGCGGGTTCGAAATCAGTTTCAACCGGCAAAACGGCATGCTCTTTAATGAATTGGGCATGGGCAATCAATTGCTCCTGGACCAGGACCAATTATTAAAGAACCTTCATGCGGTCCAGGAACGGAATACCACTCCTAAGTCCCGTTTTCTGGTGGAACATGGCGACCCATACCGGTTTCCCAATTTCTCGGTTGAAATGGAAACGGGAACGGGCAAGACCTATGTCTATCTGCGGACCGTTTTTGAACTGAACCGCAAGTATGGTTTCAAGAAGTTTATTATCGTGGTGCCGTCCGTTGCCATTCGCGAAGGAGTGCTTTCTTCCATCGACCTGATGGGCGATCACTTCAGGGGGCTCTACGAAAACGCGCCCTTCGATCATTTTGTTTACAACTCCAAGGACCTGAGCAAGGTCCGCCAGTTTGCCGTGAGCAACGAGATACAGATCATGATCATCAACATTCAAGCGTTTCAAAAGGATGCCGGCGATGCGGACGATATCTCAACGCTCTCCGAGTCCCATCGGAAAAAACTCAACGTCATTCATCAGGAACAGGACAAAATGTCCGGCCGAAGGCCTATCGAATATGTCCAAACAGCCAACCCCATCGTGATCATAGACGAACCTCAAAGCGTGGACAATACCCCCAAAGCAAAACGGGCCGTTAAAACGCTCAACCCGCTTCTGTGCCTGCGGTACTCTGCGACGCACATCAACCCATACAACCTTCTCTACAGGCTTGATCCGATCCGCGCCTATGACATGCGGTTGGTAAAGCAGATTGAAGTGGCCTCCATCCGAACCGACGACAATTTTAACGAGGCGTTCATCCGCATGGACAGGATTGGGTATGCCAAAGACGCGAAGACCCCCCATGCAAAGGCCGCAATTCTTACGGACAAGAAAGGTGTTCCCAGGATAAAACCGATCACGCTCAAGCAGGGAACCGACATCAGCCGACAGACCAACCGCCCGGGGTATGACGGATATATTGTGACCAATATCTGTGCCGAGGGAGGCCTTGAACACGTGGAGTTCGCCAACGGAAAGATGCTGGAACTCCACCAGGAGGAAGGCGGCATTGGCGACGAGGTCCTTAAAGCACAGATCCGCCAGACCGTTGTGGAACACTTCAAAAAAGAGAAAAAGTTTAAAGACAAAGGCATTAAGGTCCTTTCCCTCTTTTTTATCGACAAGGTCGCCAACTACCGCTGGTACGACGCCGAAAGAAATCGGCATAAAGGCAAATTGGCTGAATGGTTTGAAGAATCATTTCGGGATATCTCCGGGAAACCCCTGTACGACGGTCTGCTGACCCAGACCGTTGGAGAGCTTCACGACGGTTACTTTTCCGTTGACAGGAAAAAGGGAAAGGTTGTCGCCTTAAAGGATACATCGGGCGCCACCAAGGCGGATGATGAGATCTATGAACTGATCATGAAGGACAAGGAGCGGCTGCTTTCCATAGGGGAACCGCTTCGTTTCATTTTCAGCCACTCAGCCCTTCGCGAAGGGTGGGACAATCCGAATATATTCCAAATATGCACCCTCCGGGAAATGGGGACGGACAGAGAACGGCGCCAAACCCTGGGCCGCGGTCTGCGGCTGCCGGTGAATCAGGAAGGCGTTCGGGTCTTTGACGACAACATCAACAGGCTGACGGTGATTGCAGGTGAGTCTTTCGAAGAATATGCGCGAGGGCTTCAGGAAGACATTGAAAAAGACCTGGGCGGCGATTTCAAATTCGGACGCATTCAAGAAATCGCCTTTGCCCGTCTTTTCGATAAAACCACGGACCGGCCCATAGGTCAGGAGGCATCCGAAAAAATCTGGAAAGAACTGGTCTCAGCCGGGTATTTGGACGGCGCCGGAGACATCACGGCAAAATTTGTCCCTGAAAAGGAAGGCTTCCGACTTGAGCTTCCCGTGGAACTTGAACCTTTACGTTCCGCTATAACGGATGAAATGAAACGGTATATTTTTAAGAATCGCGTGGTCAATGCCAGGGAACGCCGCACGCTTAAATATAATAAACGCATCGAACTCAATGAAAATTTTGAGGCCCTCTGGAAAAGGATCAATAAGAAAACCCGCTATTCAGTCGAATTTGAAACGAATACACTCATCGCCCGATCCGTGGACAAAATCAAAAGAATGGAAAAGATTCAGCCTGTCCGCATCCTCATGGACAAAACGGCAGTGGATATCAATGAAGCAGGGGTGGAGAGCGGAAAGGTGCTTGAAAGCCGAACCGAATTTGTAAAAGGCCCGATGCTTCTCCCTGACATCCTCGCATTTCTGCAACGGGAGACTGAACTGACCCGAAAAACCCTGGTGGAGATTCTTAAACAGTCAGGCCGATTGAGGGAATTCGCCGTGAACCCCCAAACCTTTATGACGGAAACCGGCAGGCTGATCAATCGGGCCTTGCATGAAATGGTGGTTGACGGGATCAAGTACGAAAAGATTGAAGGGCAAGTGTATGAGATGCGCCTGTTCGAGGAGGAAGAAATAGAAACCTACCTGAACCGGCTCTATGAAGTCCGAAGCAAAGAGAAAACGCCCTATAATTTTATAGAGATAGACAGCGATTCAACGGTGGAGAAAGAAGTCGCAGAAAAGCTTGATTCGGATGAGAGTGTTAAGTTTTTCTGCAAGCTGCCGCGCTGGTTCGTGGTCCCTACACCGTTGGGCAACTATAATCCGGACTGGGCCGTGGTCGCCGAAAACGACGAAAAGCTCTACCTGGTCCGGGAAACCAAGAGCACCCACGATCGCGACGCGCGCCGGGAAACGGAGAACCGAAAAATCGATTGCGGGCGGGCGCATTTTGACGCTCTGGGCGTCAATTTCGCAGTGGCGACAAACATCCACGAAGTGCTGGCGAAATGACATTCAAAGGAAAACTAGCTGATATCCGCAAAAAACACCTTCGGAAGCCAAGCTTCATCAGGCACCTGAAAGATGCCGGTCTTGACGGTTAGCCGGGAAAGGGCGAAAACGGAAGGGTTACGGGCTGATGCTTACCATTCGCAAAAAATCAATCATCCTGATTCCGCTTTTGGGGGTCATTATTTTCATCAGCTTTTATTCTCAAATTGAAAACTTTTTTGTATTCCATCCCCAGACCGATTTTGATATGTCCCCGGATCAGATGGGTCTGCAATATGAGTCCATAAACTTTAAAGCGTCCGACGGAACAAAGCTCCATGGGTGGTTTTTCCCGCTGCCCGCAAAATCCCCCGTGATCCTTTTCTGCCACGGCAATGCCGGCAATATCAGTCACCGCATCCATAATATTGGAGAGCTTCTAAAGAAGGGTTTTCAGGTATTCATTTTTGACTACCGGGGATTTGGGAAGAGCAAAGGGAGCCCTTCCAGAGAAGGGGTGTATCTGGATGGGCCGGCAGCCTATGATTTTCTGCTAAAGACGCGCCATATTGCCCCGGATCGCATCATCCTGTTCGGTCGGTCTCTTGGGGCGGCCGTGGCAACGGAAATTGCCATCAAAAGAAAGGCGAACCGCCTGATCCTGGAGAGCGCCTTTACTTCAACAAAAGCCATGGCCCGAACCATGCCGCTCTTCGCTCTCCTATCCCCTTTTCTGCCGGCCCATTACAACAACCTGAAGAAAATCGAACACATCACCATTCCTAAGCTGATCATCCACGGCAACCGGGACGAAATCATCCCGTTTACCATGGGGGAGCAGCTGTTTGAAGCCGGTCCCGAACCCAAAGCATTTTATTCCATTGAGGGCGCAGGGCACAATGACACGTGGGTCATCGGGGGGAAAGAATATTTTGAAACCCTCAAACAGTTTATACGGTCCTGATTCCGGTTCAAAAAGGAGACCCTTTGGCTGAAAAACCTCAATCCATAAAAGAAAAAATCCCTGATATCCAGTGTGCCATCTTCGACCTGGACGGCACCCTCATCGATTCGGTCCCGGTTTATTTTGAATTAATGAAAACCATCCTTGAAACCATCGGTCTGCCCCCGGCACCCAAAAGCGTGGTGGCTGAATTCATGACCGGTGGAGGTTTGGCGATCATCGAAAAACTGATCCCCGAGAACATGCAGCACCAAAAAGACAAAATCATCAAAGAATTCATGACGGTGGGTAGAAAAACTTCACGAAGTGCTTTTAAGACCCGGGTAAAACTGTTCAGTGGTGTGCCCCGGCTCTTCGCCAGGCTTGTGGGATTGAAGATCCCCATTGGCATCGTGACATCAACGGAACGACTGTACATCGACAGAAAACTGACGCCCCTTCAAAAAAACGACATCAAAAAACATCTGGACGTGGTCATCGCCATTGAAGACGCCCCCAGGAAAAAACCGTTCCCTGATCCTTTGATCGTTTGCAGTGAACGATTGGGGGTGAGCGCTCCGAAATGTGTTTATGTGGGGGATTCCCACGTGGATATTCGTGCAGCCAATGCCGCGGGGATGATGGCCATCGGCGTTCTCAGCGGCCTGGATGACCACGAAACGCTCATGGCTGAAAGACCCCATATGATTCTGGAAAACATCGATGAGTTGATCAGGCTATTTTAGATATTCACTGAGCTTTTCCGGACATTTCAATGGCAGCCTTCAAGTCTTTCATGATGGGGCCGTCCTCTCCCCATAAAGCGCAACTGTTCACCAGTTGAGGCAGCGCTTCGAACTCCTCCAGGGAACGGGGAACCGGCCGGCGTTCCCGGGAATGCTGGGTCCAGTAGCCGTGAAGCGCCGCCGTACCCATGACCATCATCAGGTGGGTAAGGTGATTACACCCGCGAACCCCGCCGAATATCCTGCGAATCTGTTCGCTGTACCCCGAAACGATTTTGATGCCCACCGCCCGTTTGATCCCTTCAAGGGTCGAGGGACACAGCTGGTGGGGAATATTGGGCATTTCCCCTTCCGCATCCAGAATGGTGAGGGGCCAGTCACCCACCAGGAACCGGATGCACATCCAATGCACCACCCCGGGGTCCCGGGGAACGCCGTTCCAGTGGTATCCTTCAACCAGGCGCTCGTCCCGCAGCCATCCTTCAACAATCAACCGCCCATCTTCCAGGGGATAGGAGCGCAGCTCCAACTTTCGCTCATGGACAGGGGCGCCCTTGATCAGCTCTTTCAATGTGGCCATTGGCTGTTATTCCTTATGAACACCCGCTATCACTTGGCGGAAACAATCTCCGGATGCCGTGTCTTTCGGTAATAGGATTCGGATAAATAGATGGCTGCCAGGGGGTTGTGCCCGGTTACCCGGTCTTTGACCGCCAGCACTGTGGTGGGCGCTTTTGCATATTTAAAAAAGAGTGAGTCGTGCCCCACACACAGGCCCAGCAGGATATTCAGTTCTGAATCTTCCTCATTCAACAAACTGGCCTGGTAAATCGGGTTGCACATGGCCTCATCCGAACCCTGAAAAATTTTTTCAGATTCCTCAAGACCAATCAGCTCCTTGGAAGTCCGTCCCGCTTTGCATAGCACTGAGACCACTTCAAACCCATGGCTTTCAAGAATCTCCGTTACCAGCCGTGCCTCTTTCGTCAGCCCGACGCAGAACGCAAGACCCAGCCGCTCATACCCCATTTTCTTGGCAAACTCACAGATCTCCACGATGCGGGTCTTGGTGGGCTGCATGATGTAAGGCCGTTGATCACGGTTGGCGTAACATTCCGCCTCCTGGAGCGAGGCATTCCGGGCAAAATTCCTGATCTCTGGAATATCGTATTCTCGATTGGCTTCCGCCAGAACCTTTTTATCAAGCAATGTGGGGCACCCTTTGCCCCCCTTCCCTTCCTGCGTCACACAGATTTTTTCAGCCATTTCAAAGGCGCAGACTGCACAGGTCGGGGCAGGCGCTTTCTTTTTCTCTTTCATTTGACCTCCTTTAACCCCCGCCGATATGGGGCAGTAAAGAAACTTTATCCCTTTCCTTCAGCATCTGATCTACCGTCGAAACCTTGTCATTGACCGTAATGAGAAGGTCCTTCCTTTGAAGGGGCAGCTTTGGAAATCGCTCCTGGACGGCCTCCAGAACGTGATCCACACGGGTTCCGTCTGAAAGAGAGATCTGCATTTCATGGGTCTGGGTCACCATTCGCTGCAGGCCATAAAAATTGATGGACATAACCACAAATTTCTCCTTGTTCGTGGACGGGCACTAAGTATCAATTCGACAGGCGCCTGTCGTCTACCCATCCCAATCCGTATTCGGAAAGCAGTTCTGCTGCACGATCGTCCAGAAGTCCGAAACGCTCCAGAGTCTCGGGCAGGGGAACCCCATCGGTCGTATAACCCTTTGCAAGATAAACCGAATCGCAGAGCTTCTGATAGGCATCTTTTCGCAACTCGATCAGCATCTTCAACCGCTCTTCAACACTTGCAGGCAGCAGTTTCTGACCGGTCTGCTCTTTCAGCCACTCGTCATAATACTCCGAACGTTCTTCATATTCATTGATAAAGACAGGCCCCATGGCACGAAGCGGAATCTGGTCGCTGATCCTCGTCCCTTTTCCCTGCCGCAGGTTGATCATCTTCTGAAGGTGATATAACCGCTCCGAATCATCGAGGACATCCTGCAATGTCTTTTTAGACCCTGTGGTGGCGTTGAGATAGTTCACATAGTACTTGAGCGTCGGCGTATTCTGGGCCGGGTTGGCCGTTGAAGCCGCATCCGGATGCCGCACATCGATCCATGGGAGCTTGCAAAGACCCACCGCATTAAACCATGTTCGAATCAGGGGAAACCACTTCAGTGCTTCAGCCTTCATCTCAAAGGTGGGCAGTTCTTTGTGGACCTGATCAATGAAAATCAACCATGCTTCATCATGTTGCGGACCTTTCAAAGCAAACCCATACCCGCCCTGCTGGGCCAGGGACTCCTTGGTGCTGTACATGCTGAATTCCAGCCCTTTCACCTCCATGGCGAACGATTTCAATTCATTCTGAACATCCTCCCGGGGCGCCCCTGTCCGGTCGGAATGCCGTTTCGCTACCCATTCCCGGGTGCGCGCGACCCCTTCTCCGCAGATAGCCCCCAACCCCGTTCCATTGGCCGTTTCGTGCAACAACCGGTCAGCGGACATCACATTGCCCCAACTCAGATCGTACCCGGTATCCGTTTTCGTGAGGTAGCCCCGCTGCCAGCATTCCATCAGGAACGCCATGGTCACACCGGTTGAGATGGTATCCAATCCGTATTCGTCGCAGTACCAGTTGTATTCCATCACAAACTGCGGATCAAATATACCCATGGCCGTCACCGCACCAATGGTCTCGTATTCAGGACCATCAATGCCGACCTTCTCCCCGGCCCAGGGTCCCCGTGTCAAAGTGACATCCTCCGCCCCTTTTGCACAGGCCAGATTGCACCCGCTGAAACACCCGTCTGGAATTTTCCGGCTGAAATACTCTTTCAGAAATATGTCGGCGAACAACTTTTCTGCTTCCGGATCCTGTCCACTCTGGTAATTCCTGACGGGAAGGATATGAAACTTGTTCATGTATTCCACCAGGATGGTGGTCCCCCAACTACCCAGCTGAAGCTGAGTGGGGTCCATCCGGCTCAACACCTTCTTGAGTTGGGCCCCGGCCTCTTTGACTTTTTTCGCGTCCACCGGCTGGTTTGCCCGGGTGGCGGCCTGGCGCGTCTGGACCACCACCGCCTTCAATCCCTTCCTGCGCATCACAGTGCCGGTACCACCCCGTCCGGCCTGTTTGGCACGAAGCCGATTTCGTCTTCGATCGAAAAAGAGGCTATTCACAATACCGAATCGCGCGTTTTCAGCCCCCTTGCCCGTTGTGACAACCGCCGAGTGCTCGTTTAGTTCATCATCGTTAAGCGCTTTCAGAAGCGATTCCCCGTAAGTAAGCCCACCGGCATCTATCCCTTCCCCAAAGACAGGCGCATCAATAATCCGGATGGTTCCCCGGTCCCCGTCAATGTGGAGAACTTTCTCCCCATCGGGAGATAATCCCGACACCGCCAGTGCGTCAAAACCGCATCGCTTCAGCAACGGACCAAAATGCCCGCCGATATTGGAATCAATAAAGGTATTCGTCAGGGGGGAAATGGTGCCGACAATGAATTTACCGCTCCCGGGGAATCTCGGATCGCCGCAAAGGGGACCACTGGCCATCACAACAAGGTTTTCCGGACTGTCATGGCGGGTTTCAGCCCCGGTCTTTTCCCACATCAATGCCAGGGCGTATCCCCGGCCCCCCACATACTTGTCCTTGTGGTCCGGGGGCATCTCCCATATGTCAATCTCAGAAGTGGAAAGGTCCACATGAAGAACACGATCGGTGTATCCCCCACGGGTTATGGCAGGTTCATAAGGTATGGAATTGTGGATGTGCATTTTCATAATATCCTTTTTTCAGTGGTTGTTCCAAGGCCAATTGGCTGATTCCTTTGGCGTTGTGTCCATACAGGAAAGCACACTTGATTGTCAAGGCAAAACCCCTCCCCATTGGAAATCCTTGACAATATCAACCTCTCATGTTATGGATTCGATAAAAATTGATCTTATGAAATCCATCAGTGGGGGAGCCCAGATGAGCAATGATCAAGATCTATCTCAAGAAGCCAAAAAGGCCCCGACGGTCGACTTGAATCCGTTATCCGATCCCAACAAACCCGGTTCGGATGAAATCATAGAATTGACGGATGTGGTTAGCGAAGGCAAGGATCCCCTCCAATCAGATGCTGATGCAACGCTTCTACTCAATGAGGAAAAGTCGGATCATGACCAGATCGATTTTACCGAAGCATTAACCGCCGAGGGTTTAGAGCCCCCTTCATTTGCTGCAGAAAAAACAGAAGAAATTAAAGAAGCGTTTCCAGAGAATGACTTTTCACCACTGGAATCTTCGGATTTTAAATTTGAAACCGCGACCGCATTTGAAGCGGCTGATGCGGACCCGTTCCCTGCACAATCTGAAGAAGACCTGGACGATGTGCTGGCCGGCCTGGAGAAAGACGCATCTGCTTTTGAAAAACCGGAAGACATCCTGGCCGATCTCGAAAAAGACGAACCAGAAGCTGAAGAATTCCCTTCCGGTTACGAAGAACCGGATGAAGATGAAAAACCCGATGAAAAACCCATAGATGTTCCGGCCGGCCTGGATGGAAGTGATAAGACCGATGAAAAACCCGAGGAAGCTGTCGTCACCCATGATATTCCCGGCATTTCTGAAGAAAAGATGAAGGAACTGCTGACTGAAGTCATTCAGGAAACCGTTGATAAAGCGGTCCGCGAAACCGTTTCCGAGGTGGCTGAAAAAGTCATCCGGGAAGCCATAGACGTCCTGAAACAAAGCATCGCGTCATCCGAGTCGTAAGGGAGACCCTAAACGCCTGAACCACGGAAGCAACAAAATTAATTGGCAGCATCAGGGGGGTTGTAAAACCGTTACAACCCCCTTCCCTTTTACTGGCCCGTTATACGCTTGATGGATTCACCCTATCCTGCTATAAAAAATTTTTATCATTATCCGAGGAGCCTTATTATCGATGGAAAAAGAACCCATAGCCAAAAGTTATGAACCGAAGGCCGTTGAACAGAAGTGGTATCAGTACTGGGAGGAAAATGACCTGTTTAAACCAACGGCCGCAGCCAAAAAATCCCCATACTGTATTGTTATCCCGCCTCCCAACGTCACCGGAACCCTTCATATGGGCCATGCCCTGAACAACACCCTTCAGGATATCCTCTGCCGTTACAAAAAAATGGCCGGCTACAATGTGCTGTGGCAGCCTGGAACCGATCATGCCGGCATTGCCACTCAGAACGTGGTCGAAAGAGATCTGGCGGCCCAGGGTACGGACCGGCATGCCGTCGGCAGGGAACGGTTCATTGAGATGGTATGGGAATGGCGCAAAAAGTACGGCGGATTGATCATTAATCAATTGAGAAGACTGGGGTGCTCCTGTGATTGGAGCCGGGAAAGATTCACCATGGATGAAGGACTTTCGAGAGCCGTTAAAGAGGTTTTCGTGCGCCTTTATGAGGAGGGTCTCATCTACCGGGGGGACTACATCATCAACTGGTGTCCCCGATGCCACACGGCCCTTGCGGATCTGGAGGTGGAGCATCAGGACCAGGAGAGTCATCTTTATCACATTCGGTATCTTCTTGAAGATGGAAAAGGTCATCTCATCGTCGCCACAACACGACCGGAGACCCTGCTGGGGGATACGGCCGTGGCGGTTAATCCCAAAGACGAACGCTACAGCCATCTGAAAGACGCCCGGGTGCTGCTCCCGGTCCTCAAAAAATCCATCCCCATAATCTTTGACCGTTATGTGGACATGGAATTCGGTACCGGAGCACTGAAAATCACACCAGCGCACGACCCCAACGACTTTGAAATCGGAAACCAGCATAACCTGGAGCGGATCAAGGTCATTGACGACAATGGCAACATGAACGAATTGGCCGGTCCCTATGAGGGTATGGATCGGTTTGCGTGCCGTGAAAAAATCGTGACAGACCTGGAAACCGAGGGGCTCCTTGAAAAAGTTGAGCCTTACCGGAATGCTGTGGGTCACTGTTACCGGTGCAAAACCATGATCGAGCCCATTTTGAGCAAGCAGTGGTTCGTGAAAACCGCACCGCTTGCCAAAGACGCCGCCGACGCGGTCAGGGATGGAAAGACCCGCATTTATCCTTCAAACTGGGAGGCCGTCTATTTTGACTGGATGGACAACATCAGGGACTGGTGCATTTCCAGGCAGATCTGGTGGGGACACCGGATACCGGCCTGGTATTGTCGAACATGCGGCGAAATCACGGTAGCCAAAACAGCACCCTCAAAATGTGACCATTGTGAAAGCCGGGATCTCGACCAGGAAACCGACGTTCTGGACACATGGTTCAGTTCGGCCCTCTGGCCTTTTTCCACACTGGGATGGCCGGACGAAACGCCTGAGTTGAACACTTTTTACCCCACCGCCGCCCTGGTCACAGGGTTCGACATCCTCTTTTTCTGGGTAGCACGAATGATGATGATGGGAATCCATTTCATGGGGGATATCCCATTCAAAGATGTGTATATCCATGCGCTCGTCCGGGACGCGGAAGGCAAAAAGATGAGCAAGAGCAAGGGGAACGTGATCGATCCCCTGGTGATCATGGATGAGTTCGGAACAGACGCCTTTCGTTTCACCTTGGCTGCCCTGGCCGCACAGGGCAGGGACATCAAACTTTCCGAAGAAACGATTCTGGGATACCGCCATTTTGTCAACAAAATATGGAACGCCGCCCGTTTTGTCCTAATGAACCTAAACGATGGTGAACCGGCGCCCTCTAAGGCCGAACCCGCCACGCTTGCGGATCGCTGGATTTTGACCCGCATCGGCGAAGTAAGCAAAGAAGTGGCCCAAGCCATTAACGACTATCAGTTCAACGAAGCGGCCGGTCTCTGCTACCAGTTCGTATGGCATGAATTCTGCGACTGGTACCTTGAAATGGCCAAACAGAAACTGTACGGAGAAGATCAGGCCTTGAAAGATGCCGCGCGAAATACGGTTCGGGAAGCCTTGGGGGCTTCATTGAAATTACTGCACCCCTTCATGCCCTTCGTGACTGAGGAAATATGGCAGAGACTTCCCGGGACTGAGGGCAGCATCATGAGTGCTGTCTTTCCGGATCCATCCGACTTTCCAAAGGATAAAGAAGCATTGAAAGAAATGGCGTTCCTCATGGGAACCACTACCGGCACAAGAAACATACGGGGGGAAATGAATATCCCTCCATCCAGGGATGTCAATACGTTCTTCAGTACGGAAAATCCGGAGGAGAAAGCCTACCTTAATAATGACTTAGAATACTTCAAGAATCTGGCCAAAGTAAAAAACCTGACCATCGGCTCAGGTCTTCCCAAATTCGCAACATTCGCCACCACCGTATTCGGGAACACCACCATTTACTTGGACCTGAAAGATCTGGATTTCGAGGCTGAGAAAAAACGCATTCGCAACGCCATCGCCAAGGTTGAAAAGGACTTGAAGACCTCGGAAAAGAAACTTTCAAATCGTGGTTTTCTGGATAAGGCTCCGGAAAATATTGTGGCGGAGGTCAAGGCAAAAGCCGAAACCCTTTCCGCCAAGCGGGATAAACTTGAACAAAACCTGTCTGTATTGGAGAAAATTGATGAATAATAGCCGGTTTTCGCCAATCCATGGCATTATCAGACGTGCCCTTGAAGAAGATCTGGGACCTGGAGATGCAACAACCTGTGCGACGGTTGCGCCCGATACCCCCGGCGAAGCCATCCTGATTGCCAGGGAAAAACTGATCCTGGCCGGTATGGCAGTGTTTAAGCAAACATTTCTTGAAATCGATCCGACGTTGGCATTTTCGGAGCGCTACAAAGATGGAGATGTTGTCCCTGGGGGATCCACGGTATGCCGAATCAGGGGCCGGCTCACCGCCATTTTGTCCGGTGAAAGAACCGCTCTCAATTTTCTTCAACGCATGAGCGGCATCGCAACCCTCACCCGCCGGTATGTGGGAAAAATCAAAGGGAGCCCGGCTAAAATCCTGGATACCCGAAAGACAGCGCCGGGGCTCAGATGGTGCGATAAATATGCGGTCAGAACCGGCGGCGGGCACAATCACCGATTCGGTCTGTTTGACGGCATCCTGATTAAAGACAATCATATTGCGGCAGCGGGATCCATTTCAAAAGCCGTTTCACTGGCCCGGGAAGGGTCAGCCCATACCCTCAGGGTGGAGGTGGAAGTGGAAGATATTGCCGGAGTGAAAGAAGCCTTGCTGGCGGGGGCCGACATCATCCTGCTGGATAACATGACCCCCCTGGAGATAAAAACAGCGGTCAGCCTTATCAACGGGTCGGCCCTGGTGGAAGCCTCGGGGGGCATAACCCTTGACACCGTTTATGATATTGCATCCACAGGCGTTGATTTCATCTCTGTGGGGGCACTTACCCATTCACCGAAGGCGGCGGACTTCAGCCTGGAGATCAGTGATGTCTCAAAAAACACCCGCCATTGAAATGAACGGGGTCTGGTTTTCCTACGACAAAACCCCCATACTGGAGGATATCAGCTTTACGTTGAAGCAGGGGGATTTTCTCGCGATGATAGGCCCCAACGGAGGGGGCAAAACGACCCTCCTTAAATTGCTTCTGGGCCTTTTGAAACCCGACAAAGGTACCATAAAAGTACTGGGCGAAGCGCCCCATCGGGCACGCCGCCGCGTGGGTTATGTTCCACAGAATACGGATTTTAACAATACCTTTCCCGTTTCCGTCATGGATGTTGCGTTAATGGGACGTCTCACCCGATCCCGAATGGGAAAAGGCCTTTCATCAGAGGACCGTCCCGTGGTGGAAGAAGCCCTTCATAAAGTGGGCATGTGGGAGTTAAGAAACACGCCCATCGGTAAATTGTCAGGGGGGCAGCGGCAGCGGGTGCTGATCGCCCGGGCCCTGGCCACGAAACCGGAAATACTTTTTTTAGATGAACCCACCGCCAAGGTTGATCCCGAAGTTGAGAGCAACATATACGACTTTCTGAAAGAACTGAACCGTCAGGCAACCATCATGACCATCACCCACGACGTGGGCGTCATATCCAGATATGTAAAATCCGTGGCCTGTGTCAATCGAACCTTAATTTATCACGAAGAACCCCGGATCACCCACGAAATGCTTGACATGGCCTATGAATGCCCGGTAGACCTTATTGCCCATGGTATTCCGCACCGGGTTCTCCCGCATCATGGTGAGGAATAGGCGACAATACGATGTTGGAAGCCCTTCAATACGATTTTATGAGAAACGCTTTGCTGGCCGGTCTGCTTGTCAGCGTTTCCTGCGGCATTATCGGCAGCCTGGTAGTGGTTAACCGCATCGTGTTTATCTCCGGCGGCATCGCCCATGCCGCTTTCGGAGGGGTGGGTCTTGGTTTTTTCTACGGCTTTTCACCATTTCTGGGGGCAGCAATCTTCGCTTCCGGCGTATCCCTCATCATGGGCGTCGTCAGCTTGAAGAGTAAACACCGGGCCGACACCATTATCGGGGTACTGTGGGCCATCGGTATGGCCGTGGGGATCATATTGATCGATTTGACCCCCGGCTATCATGTGGACCTCATGAGCTACCTCTTCGGCAGCATCCTGGCCGTACCCGCCGCAGACCTCTGGCTCATGCTGCCGCTGGATGGGTTCATTCTACTGGTGGTTTTGCTTTTCTACAAAGAGTTCGTGGCCCTTTCCTATGATGAAGAGTTCGCCTTTGTTGTGGGTATTCCGGTCAAAACACTCTACCTGTTGCTGTTGGGAATGACGGCGCTATCCATCGTCATGATCATTCAAGTGGTGGGGCTGATCCTGGTGATTGCCCTGTTGACCATTCCCCCCTTTATCGCTGAAAAATATACCCGTTCCCTGGGTCAGATGATGGTATTAGCTTCCATACTGGGCATTTTTTTTACGATTTCGGGTCTTTGGCTTTCCTACGCTTATGACCTTACATCAGGGGCTACCATTATTCTCGTCGCGGGGGTCGGTTTTTTCTTTTCCCAGGTTCTGGATGGCATAAAGCGTAGAAGGGTAAGTCCGGGAGTGCAGATATAAATGAACTGGAATATCTTCTCACCCGTCAAAAGGGTCCGGAAAAGGGGCAAGGCAAAAGACAGCTTTGACGAGTTCATCAATGTCATTGAGACATTTGCGCCGAGGGAACACCTCTCCAGCAGGGAAGCATTTTACTACAATTACAAAATGATGTCATCCTGCAGAAAATCGCTATCGGCGCTCCTTGAAACCCTTTCCCAAAACAAACGTCTCAAAACAGACCCCGGCGGACACGCACGCACGCTCTTTCATCAACTGAAAAACTTCTACGATCCCAAAGAAACCCTTTCTCTCAAGGAAGCGCTTTTAGACAAGAATCTTATTAGAAGATTTCGGGATCTTTTTATGCTTTTTTATGGCAGGGAAAAACTTTCCCGTGAAGAAATCGAGGGTTGGCTGAAACCGTTGAAGAAAGCGTAACCCTTCAGTGGGCCAATCGGTCGCCGGCACCATGAAAACAATTGAGATCAACAGCTCACAAAATACCACATTCAAGCGCTTTCTGCGGCTTAAAAGCCCGCGGGACATCCGCAAGCATGACAGGGCGCTTCTCTCGGGTCCAAAACAGATTCGAGAAGTTCTGCAGGAATTTCCGGACCGGTGTGCCGGCATTATTTCCTCAAGTCGGCATGACGTCCCTGATTTCCCCGGAACGGAAGCTATTCCCCGATACCGCCTGAGCCCTAATCTCTTTTCCCAGGTGGACTGTTTTGGAACAAAGCAGCCTGTTCTGATTGTTCGCGCGGAAGCTCTCCCCCATTTTGACGGCACCATGGAGAGCCCGGGGTGTACCCTCTGTGTTCCGTTCCAGGATCCCAGCAATGTAGGGGCTGTGATCCGTGCATCTGCCGCATTCGGTGTGACGCGAATTGTATTTCTAAAGGAAGCCGCCCATCCTTTTCACCCCAAATCGGTCAGGGTAGCGGGAAGCTGCATTTTCAGAATACCTTTTTATCAGGGTCCGGCGATCAGCCGGTTGGCGCTGTTAAAATTACCCTTGGTCATCATGTCCACTGAAGGAAAAGATGTGGCCCGATTCGATTTTCCTGAAAGCTTCTGCCTGGTCCCGGGCCTCGAAGGACCCGGCATACCGGGGACCCTTGAAGGGGCCTGCAAAGTTTCAATACCCATGGTCAACAGCGTTGAATCGTTGAATGCCGCCATGGCAACGGGCATCGTGCTGTACCTGTGGCAAAACAGGGAATACTACGGAAGGACATCATGTTAGAGTTTATCAGTTCAGTCAAATTCTGTGCGCCCTTCTATCAAATCGCCCTTCTGCTGGGCCTCAGCACGTTGGCACTCATTTTCGGTAATCCGAAAATTGCGCTATTGATTAACTATCTTTTCACCCTTTATTGGGCCTATGTGTTTGACAGAGCCTATATACTGGAAGCGGGCACCAAACATTCGCCCTTCTTTCCATGGCTTTACTTTGGATTTGGTTTTGCTATTTTCTTATTGGCTATTTTCGGCTTTTTGTTAAAAAAGAACTGACCCTTTCGGCAGATCCCGCCAGGGCAATCTGCTCATTTAAAATTCAGGAGGTTAACGGTGAACCAGGAAAAAAAAATAAAAGTGCTGCTGCTCGAAAATGATCCGGCCGTACACGATAAAATTCAGCAGGCATTAGAGGGCAGACCCTATGAAGAAACCAGCTTTTCCAGCAGTAATGAAGCCCTCAAAGCATCAAAAAAATCCCTTTTCAACCTGATCATTACCGGCCATAATGAGGAAAATAAAGACCCCATTGACATCATGAAAGCGTTTGTTATGGCCACACCCATGACGTCGATTATCATGGTCACCGATCTTTCCGATTCGGAGGTGGATGAAAAGGCTGAGGGATACGGAATACTCGGAAATATCACCAGAAATGTACCGACTGAAGGCCTGCTGTCGCTCCTTCGTACCTATGAAAAAATTCAGCAATCCTTCAAGCAGAAATAAGAAACGCCGCCATTACCATTTTACCGCTTGACCCATTTGTTGCTTTTTCTTATAGTCGTTTGGATTTACAGGAAGAATAGCACCTTAGCAGTGCGGAGAGTTCTTTATTACCGGAGCATTGATTCATGAATATGATTAAGCAGTTTTGCCATGGTATCGACTGGCTCAATGAGTGGGTGGGCCGCGGCGTCGCCTGGGTAACCACGGCTCTCGTGGCAGTGGTCTTCGTGGACGTGGTCATGCGATATCTGTTCAACACCAGTTACGTATTTACCCAGGAGCTGGAGTGGCAGATCTTCGCATTTATTTTCCTGATGGGCGCCGGATACACCCTGCTCCACGACGGCCATGTTCGCGTGGACATTATCTATCAACGCCTGGGGCCTAAGGGTCAGGCCTGGACCAACCTGCTGGGCGTCTTTCTCTTTATGCTTCCCGGTTGCCTCATGGTCATCATCACTTCCTGGAAATTCACCTACAATTCTTGGGCGATTCTGGAAGGTTCCCCGGACCCGGGCGGCATCCCCTACCGATTCCTGGTTAAAGGGACCATCACCGTAGGATTTACGCTCCTCTCCCTGCAAGGGCTCTCCCTGGGCCTGCACAGTCTTCTTCAGTTGGTCGGTCTGGAAGCATTCGAGGAGGAAACATCCTGATGGAATACCTGGCCGCCTGGATGTTCCTGGCGCTAACCATCCTGCTGATGGCCGGTTTTCCCGTAGCTTTCACCCTGCTGGGCACTTCCCTTTTTTTCGGTCTCATCGGTTTCGGCTGGTCTTTCTTTGATCTGCTGCCTCTTCGCATCTACGGCCGCATGACCAATGTAACCCTCCTCGCCGTCCCCCTTTTCGTGTTCATGGGGGTGATGCTGGAACGTTCAGGCCTGGCGGAAAAACTGCTGGACACCATGGCCATTCTGTTCGGGCGCCTCAAAGGAGGACTGGCCATCTCCGTGGTGGTGGTGGGTGCCCTTCTCGGCGCTTCCACCGGTATTGTGGGCGCCACCGTGGTGACCATGGGCCTCTTGGCGGTTCCCACCATGCTGAGACGCAACTACCAGAAAGAACTCGCCTGCGGCACGGTTTCCGCTTCCGGAACCCTGGGCCAGATTATCCCCCCCAGTATCGTGCTGGTACTGATCGGCGACATTGTGGGGGTTTCCGTTGGGGATCTGTTCATGGGCGCGGTGTTGCCCGGGCTACTCCTGGTCACCCTCTATATCATTTACATCCTCCTGGCGGCCAACCTTCGACCGGGGATTGCGCCACCCATCCCCAAGGCGGAACTGGACGCCATTTCACGACGCGAGCTGGCCGCCCGGGTGGGGAAAGCCCTGTTTCCGCCCCTTTTTCTCATGATCTCAGTTCTGGGCTCCATCTTTGCCGGCATCGCCTCCCCCACCGAAGCCGCCGCCGTGGGCGCGGTGGGGGCAACGCTTTTGGCCATTGCCAACAGAAAGTTCAACCTGGAAATGCTCAACCAGGTCATGCGACAAACCACCAACCTGACCTGCATGGTCTTCATCATCCTTTGCGGCGCCGCCGCTTTCGGCCTGGTGTTCAGGGGCCTGGGGGGGGACACCCTGGTTCGGGAATTTCTCGGTTCCCTGGCTTCGGCCCACGGCAAGCTCGTTGTTCTGGCCATCGTCATGGGCGTCATCTTCTTTATCGGTTTTTTCCTCGATTTCATTGAAATCACTTTTATCCATGTGCCGGTTCTGGCCCCCATCATGTTGGAGTTCGGGTTTGATCCCGTGTGGTTCTGCATTCTCCTGGCGGTCAATCTGCAGACGTCCTTTATGACGCCGCCCTTTGGATTCTCCCTGTTTTACCTCAAGGCTGTCACACCGCCCGAGATCTCCACCGGGCATATTTACCGGGGCATTATTCCCTTTGTGTTCTTTCAGCTGATCGGATTGGCAATTGTCGCCTTTTTCCCCCAGCTGGCCACCTGGCTTCCCAGTGTGGTTTTTTCGAGATAGGGTTGGAAATGTAAATTGAATTTCCGACGATAACTGTAAACCCATCAAAAGAAGGAGGTTTTTCATGGAAAGACGCGATTTTTTGAAGAAGGCGGGCATCGGAGCTGCGGCAGCCGTAGCGGCTACCGCCGTCAATGCGCCGGCAGTACTGGCTCAGAAGAAATACAAGTGGAAAATGGTCACCACCTGGCCACCTAAGCTTCCTGTATTGCAGACCGGCTGTGAACGTCTGGCCAAACTGGTGGACGAACTTTCAGGCGGCCGACTGAAAATCCAAGTGTATGCCGGAGGCGAACTGGTGCCGCCCATGGGCATTTTTGATGCGGTTTCCAATGGAACGGTTGAAGTGGGAAGCGGCGCCGCCTATTACTGGGCCGGTAAAACCACTGCCGCACAGTGGTTTTCAGCAGTACCTTTCGGCATGAATGCCCAGGGAATGTCCGCCTGGTTTCATGGCGGCGACGGCCTGAAGCTGTGGGAAGAAACCTATGCGCCCTTTAACCTGATTCCCAGACCGGGAGGAAGCACCGGTGTTCAGATGGGTGGATGGTTCAATAAGAAAATCAACAGTATCGATGACTTCAAGGGCCTAAAAATGCGAATTCCGGGTCTGGGCGGAAAGGTTCTGGCCAAGGCCGGGGCCACGGTAGTGCTGTCGCCCGGCGGTGAAATCTTCACCAACCTGGAACGGGGCGTCATCGATGCCACCGAATGGGTAGGTCCGCTTCATGACAACCGGATGGGCTTCTACCAGGCGGCCAAGTACTATTATTACCCGGGATGGCATGAGCCGGGGACCTATCTGGAATATTTCTTTAACAAAAAAGCTTATGAGTCCCTGCCAAAGGATCTTCAAACCATTCTCGACACCGCCTGCATGGCCAACGAACTCTGGTGTCTCGCCCAGTTCGATGCCAGAAACGGCGCAGCCCTGGTGGAGTTGCTAACCAAGCACAAGGTACAACTGTTGAAGTATCCCGACAGCGTCATGAAAGCCCTTCGCAAACTTTCAAAGGAAGTCGTTGCGGAACAAGCCGCCAAGGATGCCATGAGCAAAAAGGTGAGTGCAGCCTTTGAAGCCTTCCAGAATCAGGTAGGCCCCTGGTATACGGTTTCCGAGAAAGCTTACTATGACGATATCTTCGGCGATTACTCCTTGAAAGGGTAAATTCTGAAACGGCTTTTCCAAAGCACCGTTTTCAGTACCCTTCAGAATCATTGATGAAAATGATTCCAAACCCCGCCGTCCTGCCGTTCAGGCAGGACCGGCGGTTATTTTTTTAACTGGCCCGGATACTTAAAGAGAGATGAAACACCCTTTCCGAACGTACGTATTATTCGTCTGCCTCTGGTTCATTTGGGCGGCATTTTCCATTCCCCCAACGGTCTTTGCTGAAAAAAAGCTCAATGCGGCCGCCAGTATTCTACCTCAGAAATACTTTATCAAAAAAATCGGAGGTGACAGGGTTAACGTCTCCGTCATGGTGCTTCCGGGGGCCAATCCGGCAACTTATGAACCCAAACCCCGTCAAATGGTCAATCTTGCGCGAGCCGAAATATATTTTGCCATCGGTGTACCCTTTGAGGATAACTGGCTCCCGAAATTTGCAAAAACCAGTCCGAAAATGAAAATCGTCTTCACCCAGTCCGGAATCACAAAAATACCCATGAAAGCAGGCGGCCACCGGCATCATGAAACACCACAAAGCCATGAAAAACCAGCCACCGGCACAAAAGACCCCCATGTATGGCTTTCCCCTCCTCTGGTCATGGTGCAGGCCAAAAACATTCTGGATGCTTTGGTGAAAGCTGATCCGGAAGGCCGAATCGTTTACGAGGCCAATTACAAGGCATTTCTTGAGGAACTGAAGCACCTGAACATGGAGATCAGAAGGGTTTTAAAAACAACAGACCAAAACGCCAGGTTTATGGTCTACCACCCCTCCTGGGGATATTTCGCCCAAAGCTATGGACTGGAGCAAATCCCCATTGAACTGGAAGGAAAAAAACCATCTCCCCGAAAACTTCTCCAATTAATTAAAGACGCTCGGAAAAACGGCATAAAGGTGATTTTTGTACAACCTCAGTTTTCAGAAAAGAGTGCCGAAACCATCGCCGATGCCATTGGTGGGAAGGTCATCTTCGCAGACCCTCTGGCGGAGGACTGGGCAAATAACCTCCTTCGGGTTGCGGAAAAGTTCAAATCGGCATTTCCTTGAAGTTTTCAGGTTCTGCGGATGGAATTTGCACAGCAGCTGCAGATGGAAGTATCAAAATCTGAAACTCACCAACAGTCCGGCGGGCATTTTTCCGGAGTTTAACAGGCGAAGATCCACATTGTCGAACAGCCCTTTTCTAAAATCGTCTCGAACCTTACGGTTCCACTTGTGGGTCACATTCACGGCACTGTAAATATTTCCGGAGTACCATCCCACTTCAAAAAAGGCCAGAATCCCCCCCAGCACGTTCTGGTCATGGTTAAAGGCTTCCACTGTGGCCCAGATAAAGAGACCGTTCAGCAGAAAGGATATCAAAGCATCCTTGTAACGGGAGACATAGGCATGGCCGAGACCCGGCAGAACCGCCGCCATGACCCCGGCCGTCGTGGGATCTTTGTACGGAAGTTCTTCACCTTTGAGGCTCTCCACTGAGAGTCTTCGGGACTTTTCAAACAAGGGACTTTCCGCTTCCACCCGCTTGAAATCCTGGGATGCTTCCCGCCAGCGGTTTTCCTGCATTCTGGTCCACCCCAGGCGGTAAAGGGCCTTGTTTCTCAATGAAGGAGAGGGGTGCCCTTCCAGCACCTCCTCAAAAAAGCGTTCCGCTTTGTCAAATACGCCCTCTTTATAATAGGATTCCCCGGTCAGAAAAAGGGCCTTTTTTGCCATGAGGCTGTCTGGATCAGCCCGATAGGTTTTAGCAAAAACATTTCTGGCATCACCGAACTTGCCGTCGTCAAGATAACACAGCCCGATGAGTTCACGGGCCAGAGAAACCCGCCTGTCATTGGGGAAAAAATAGACAAACCGTTCATATTCACTGATGGCGCGGCCGTAATCGCCCTTTTCCATAAAACTCCGGGCGAATTCAAACTGTCCATCAGCATCAATGACAATCTGTCCAGCGAATACCGGACGGGGCACCCAAAGGATAACAAGCGCCAGCAATGATAGAAAACAAACGTTTCTAGCGATTTTGAGATTGCGATTTATCGCTGTACCACCAGAAATCATTATTCTCGATTGGATCAATGATCTTCCCCTTGCCGTTGCGATTTTTCACCGGAGACACGGTCCATTCATCCCCCTCATGGATCAACCGGTCAACGGTCATCAACCATCCCATCACCAGTCCATGTTTTTTGAAGGCCTGAACGCTGTAACTGGAGCAGGTCGGCTCACTGGGACACCGGTCCCCATCCACCGCCGAAATATGTTTGGAAAAAAAAGACGCCAGCCATACCCCGATATTGGTTTCGGAATGACCTTGATGGTCTTCCCTTTGCGAAGTGCCCTGCCCTGTCACCATCTCAAAGGGATCGGCGTATGCTTCTTTTTTGGAACCCGGCCCCAGAAGACAGAAAACCATAAGGACAACGCCCAATGTCATTCGACTATTCATCTTTCCTTACACCTTACACCCCACACCTTAAACCTGTCCCGAACCCTAATGAACCCACCGGAATAAGTCAAGATGTTCAAACAAAAGACCGATATTCCTTGACCTGAAGCCCCTTCGCCATTATCCTATACGGAGTTAAAATTTTTAAACCGAAATCAATTTTTTCGGCAGGGTATTTTTTCAAGAAAAAAACACTTTCACCAACGAATATTTCTGCCGGCTTTGTTTTTCGATTAAGGAGATGCCAAATGGCTTGGGACTGGGACAAATTGCAGGAGAAGAAAAAAAGACAACCGGGTGGGGAATCCGGAGGTCCTCCAGGAGTGGATGAGATCTTTGAAAAAATCCGTGGCGCGCGGAAAAAGTTTCCCGGCGGCTCCTGGATTATCATCGTGGTGGTTGTGGCGCTTTTTCTGGGCTCCAGCTGCTTTTATACGGTGGCGGTGGATGAGGTGGGGGTTATACAGCGATTTGGGAAATTTGTGAGAACCACCCAGCCAGGGCTCAGTTTCAAATTGCCCCGCGGTGTTGAAAAGGTGACCAAGGTCAAGATACGGTATGTTTTCAAGGAAGAATTCGGTTTCAGGACCCTCCAAGCCGGCGTCAAAACCCGCTACGCCGCATCGAGTTCCTATCAAAATGAATCCCTCATGCTGACCGGCGACCTGAATGTTGCGGTGGTACCCTGGATTGTCCAATACCGTGTCAATAACCCGTTCAATTATCTTTTTAAGGTTAACCACGTAAGGAAAACCTTCAGGGACCTGGCCGAAGCCAGCATGCGCCTGGTGGTGGGTGACAGTTCCATCAACGAAGTGATCTCCAAACGGGAAGAGCTTGCCGGAAAGGCCAAGATTCTGCTGCAGAAATTTCTCGATGAAGCTGAGACCGGGATCAAAGTCGTCAACGTCGAGATGAAAAAGACCAATGTTCCGGAACCGGTTCAACCTTCCTTCAACGAAGTGAACCAGGCCACCCAGGAGAAGGAGCGCATGATCTACCAGGCCAAGGAGGCTTACAACAAAGTGATTCCGGCAGCCAAGGGAAATGCTGAAAAGACCATCAAGGCCGCAGAAGGCTACGCGATGGATCGTGTAAACCGCGCGAAGGGTGACGCGGCGCGCTTTACCGACATGTACCAGGCCTATGCCAAATCGGAAGACGTAACCCGCAGACGTCTCTACCTGGAAGCCATGCAGAACATCCTGCCCAAGCTCGACAAGAAGTTTTTTGTTGATGCAGATCAGAAGAATTTTCTCCCATTGCTGAACCTTGGGACATCGGAAGGAGTGACAAAATGAAAATAAAAGCACTCATTATTCCCGTTATTATTATCCTGGTTGCCCTGTTTTCGGGCGCTTATGTCGTCAATGAGACCGAACAGGTGATCATCACCCAGTTCGGGAAATCCATCGGAAGCCCCAAAACCGCCCCGGGCCTCTATTTCAAGATCCCTGTCATTCAACAGGCCAATTTTTTCCCAAAAAACCTCCTGGAGTGGGACGGGGACCCCGGCCAGGTACCCACATTGGATAAGACCTTTATCTATGTTGATACGTTTGCGCGATGGAAAATCGTGGACTCGCTTAAATTCTTTCAAACCGTCAACAACGTGATGGGGGCGCAGGCCCGTTTGGACGACATCATCGACCCGGCGGTCAGAAATTTCATTACCTCCTATCCCCTTATTGAAACCGTCAGGGATACCAACCGAGAGTTGGATACTTTTGAAGTGGGCCTCGGGCACACCAAGGAAGAAGAGCGTAACCTGGGTGAAATCACAACGGGAAGGGGAAAAATCACCCAAGGCATTATGGCCCAAGCACAGCCCAAACTGAAAGATTTTGGTATCGAGCTGGTGGACGTACAGATCAAGCGGTTGAATTATGTGGAGCAGGTTCGAAAATCCGTCTACCAGAGAATGATCGCGGAACGAAAACAGATTGCTGAGAAATTCCGCTCAGAGGGCGAAGGAGAGGCGCGCAGTATCGAGGGAAACCAGGAGAAGGACCTCAAAAAAATCACATCCGAAGCGTACAAAACCGCTCAGGAGATTATGGGAAAAGCGGACGCCGAATCCACCATGATCTATGCCCAGGCCTACGAAAAAGACCCGGAATTTTACTCTTTTGTCAAGTCCCTGGATGTGTACCAGAACGCCATGGACAGCAAGAGCTTCCTGCTCCTTTCGACAGAATCTGATTTCCTGAAGTATTTCAAGGGCTATGGTCCCTACAAACAATACAATCCCGGCAACAATTAACATTTGACCCCCGGGAGAAGGGATTATTACGATGGTAAGAACGGAGATTTCGCTTTTCCTGGAAAACGTCCCCGGTGAACTGGCCAAGCTGACGGCCATGCTTGAGGAAGCCGGGATGAATATTGATGCACTGACCATTCAGGACGCATCCGAATATGTTCAGACCCTTTTCAAGGCAAGGGGTAAATCCCTCAAACGGGTGGCTCCAGCTGCAAGCTATGGGTCCATGAAGAAAGATTCCGCGGATCATGCCCTCATACGACTCCTGGCGGAAAACACGGACAAAGTCATCGACCTGCTGTCCCAAAAAGGCTACCTCTTTGACATTCTGCCGGTGATTGCCCTGGAGATTGAGAACCGACCGGGAAGCCTGGCGGAAATGGCCAGAAAATTCGGGGAGGAGGGCATTAATATCAATTACGTCTATGGTTCCGCAATGGCTGACAGCCAAAAGGCTTTATTTGTCTTCAGCCCGGAAGATATCGAAACGGCGGCCCGGATTTTCAACGAGCCAGTGTCCGTCCACAAATGAGAAAATTTGTTCGAGTTCAAGGAAGGCGATAATTGTAACCGCAGGAATACAGTTAAGTATTACGAGGATTACAATTTGAGCCTGACGCCGAAATCGGGCAAATTAGCCGTTTGTGGATGGGCAGGAGCTAGGTCAATAATCTTAAGTTGCACATTTTCGGTTCCCTGCCATCGGTTTATTTCGGGTGTAAACAGAAGGTCGATTGAAACTCCCTTAAGGGAATGGTGGCTCCCAAGTCTGAATCCGATGGCGTCGAGCGCCGGTCCCTCCTGCCCCAGTCGCAGCTTGAGATGCCTTTCACCCACAACCCTGGAATCAAAAACCTTTACGGAACGGGCCATAAAAACAGGTTCCGGGTTGCCCTCACCAAAAGGTGCAAGGGCATTGATCTGGTGAATGACATCCGGGGTGATGTTCCTGAGGAAAAGTTCCGAATCCACCCTAATACTGGGAACTAAATCCTTTGGATGGAGATGTACTTCGGCTTCTGTTTCGAGATCTTCTCTGAGCTTTTCCAAACGATTTGCCTGAAGTGTGAACCCCGCCGCGTGATAGTGCCCGCCGAATTTATCGAAACAGCCGGACATCTTTTTCATGGCACCATAAAGATCGAAACCGTCGATGCTCCTCCCGGAGCCAACGGCAAGGCCGTCCTTAATGGCGGCCATCATGACAGGCCTGTGATATCGGTCCACAAGGCGCGATGCCACAATGCCCAGAACGCCTCTGTGCCAGTTTTCCGATCCCAGCACAATGGTTCGTCTGCCCTCTATCTGATCATCAAGCATGGTCATGGCCTGTTCAAGGATCTCCTGCTCCAGGGCCTGACGTCGAACATTTGCCGCATTGATTTTGTTGGCCAGGACATCCGCTTCAGATTGATTTTCACTCATGAGCACCTGCAACCCCATACGCGAATCCCCCATACGACCGGGCGCGTTGAGCCGGGGGGCCACCCTGTAAGCCAGATCATCGGAAGAAACATCCGTTACACCAACGCCTGCCACGTTCATAATCGCCCGAATTCCAGGCCATATGGAATGGGCCATGCGGGAAACGCCAACGGAAACCAGCATTCGGTTCTGTCCCAACAACGGCACACGATCCGCCATGGTGCCCAGGGCCGCAAGATCCAGATAGTCCCTCAGATCCGGCTCGATTCGGCTCTTAAACCATCCCTTTTTCCGCAATGCCGCACGAAGCCCAACAGCCAGAAAAAAAGAGAGCCCAACGCCGGAAAGGTCTTTAAACGGAAATGAACAACCCGGCTGATGGGGGTTAACCACCGGACATTGCGCCTGAAATTCGTTCGGAATGAGGTGGTGATCCGTGATGACCACATCCATCCCCAGATTTTTCGCCAGCGCCACCTCTCTCTCATTGGAAATCCCGCAATCAACCGTAATGATCAAGCCTGTCCCGTTTTCGTGAATCTGTTTCACCGCCATTTCGTTCAGGCCATAGCCTTCATTCAACCGGTCGGGCACGTAAGTTGCTACGGAAATCCCCAGATGGGATAGGAAGGTCGCCAGCAAGGCAGTGGCGGTAAGACCGTCTGCATCGTAATCACCATAAACGGTTATTTTCCGGCGCTCTTCCATGGCCAGAACAATGGCCTTAATGGCTTCCTTCATTCCTTTCATGCGCATGGGGTCGATCATTTGAGATAAGCGGGGAAACAAAAAGGCCTTAATGGCATGAATGTCGGTGAGTCCACGGTTCACCAGAAGCTGCGCCTGGAGGGGCGTTACTTTGGCTTCATCAACAAGTTGTAACACTAGCGGTGATTGGGATTGTAATTCCCAACTTTTGCGCCTGACAGGGGAGTTTTTCATTGCGGAGTGCGGATTGCGGAGTGCGAATTGCGGTTAAGGCGTTCTTCGATGGCTCCCACATCATCCGGGACATCCACCTCGATGGAATCATACGGGCTTTCCGGAACACTGATCCTGTATCCGTTTTCAAGGGCCCGCAACTGCTCCAGCTTCTCCAATGATTCGAGTCTCCCCTCGGGGAGCGCTGTGAACTTAAGCAGAAAATTCATTCTGAAGCAATAGAACCCCAGATGCTTGAAATGGACCTGGCCGGGATTCGCGTCCCGGCAAAAAGGAATGGGACATCGGGAAAAATAGAGGGCAAATCCCTGGTTATCCGTCACCACTTTTACATGGTTGGGATTGGTCACATCCCTCTCATCCCGAATTCGGCATTTAAGGGTACCCATGGGGATGGATTCGTCTGCTATCAGGGGTTCAATCATGGCGGAAACCACCTCAGGCTGAAAAGCCGGCTGATCCCCCTGAATGTTCACCACCAGATCCCGAGCCTTCACACCGATCTTTTGAGCTGCTTCGGCGATTCGATCGGTTCCGGAGACATGATCGGGTCGCGTCATTAACGCCTTACCGCCAAACCCCTCCACACATTCCAGGATACGGTCCTCATCAGTGGCCACATAAACCGCTGAAAGTTCGGGACATGCGAGGGCCCGTTCGTAAGTGTGCTGAATCATGGGTTTACCGGCAATCATGGCCAGCGGTTTTCCCGGAAAACGACTGGACTGGTATCTTGCGGGTATAAATGCATAAGTTTTCATTTTTGAGGTCAAGGCTCCGTATAGCTCGCGCATGCAGACTCCGACTCCCAGGCCGTCACCCTGCTCATATGAATCCCCTCGATGTTCAAACGTTCAGCCAGGGTCTTGAAAATATGGTGGGCGATATTTTCAGATGAGGGCTCGGCGGACTTGAATGGTTCAATTTCGTTTAAGAATTTATGATCCAATTCATCAATGATCTGTTTTGTATGATCCTTGATGACCCTGAAATCCACCAGCAGTCCATCCTCTCCCAAGCGGTCACCCGTCACCGCCACTTCCACCTTCCAGTTGTGACCGTGCAAATTTTCACAGCCCCCCTTAAGGGCTCGCAACTGGTGGGCGGCCGCAAACCGGGTGATAATTTTCAATTCATACATCCGTAGTTTCCTTAAGCATCCTTTTCTTTGACAGTTTCATCCGTCTTGACCTCACCGGTCTGTTCTTCGGTAACGGCTTCTTCCGCTTCCGCTTTGGGAGTCTCCACTTCGCCCGGAGCCTTGCCGCATTCGGTACACCTGCCGTCAACCATAATGCCGGTGCAGGTCCCGTCGGGACATAGTTCCCGGTCATCGAAATTTATATCCTCCTCATCATCGAAAAGGCTTTCATCCCGGGAAACCGGCGGCACCGATTCCTTCAGGGGTATCCCGCATGCCATGCAATAATTGGCATCGTCATCATAAACGCTTTCTCCGCAACCGGGGCATGGAGACCCCGGAATTTCTTTCTCACAATGTGGGCATTTCATAGCAAACCATCTCCTTTCCAGAGTTTCACTTCATGTTTCAAGTTCCGGATTATAGGGAAAGGTATCCCTGCTGTCAAACACTACACGCGCTCCGGATCAATATGGTGAAACAATACTTGAAAAAACCTTCACGGCCCTGTATCAAGGGGATATAAAAGGTACGGGATCACCGAGTTGTCAGAAGTGGTCTTTCCTTTTTTTGAAAAAGATGGAGGATTTCCCTGAATGGTTGAAAACCCAACCCGAAAGGCGCTGGAAGAGAGAGTAAAATCGCTCGAGACTGCGCTGGCTAAACAACAGAAAGAGGCCAAACAGGCCTTGCGTGAATCCAAGAAAGGCATGCGGTCTCTGCTCGATTTTGTGCCCTATCCCGTCATCGTCTGCAACCTGGACGGCAGCGTCTATTACGTCACACAGGCTTTCACCGAAACCTTTGGATGGACACTTGACGAACTGGAAGGAAAAACCATTCCCTACACCCCCAAGGGGATGGAAGCGGAAACCCACCGGATTTTGAAAGAGCTGCTGGAAAAAAAGCTGGTACTGCGCCACGTCACCAAACGGCTCACGAAAGACGGTCGCCTTCTGGATGTGGTCATGCGGGGTGTGATCTATTCCAAGGATCCGGATGAACCCGGAGGAGAACTGATACTCCTTCGGGATATCACCCACGAGAAGAGAATCGCCCGGAACAACCAGGCCATGCTGAGAATCAGCATTGCACTTCATGAATATCCGAATCTCGAAGACCTTCTGGACTACATCAGCAGGGAAATCAAAGAACTTCTCGGAACAGAGGGCGCCCTGGTGATCCTGGCCGACGAGGAAAGGGGGGAACTTTTCTACAAGGCCGCCGCCTATGACGACAGCACCACCCAGAGACGCGTCAAGGAGATCCGGTTCCCCGCAGATAAGAGCGTTGCGGGGAAAGTCATCCGCACGGGAGAAGCCATTATCGTTCCCGATACGTCCAGGGAACCCAGCTTTTTCCCGGGGGTAGATGAAATTTTGGGATATCATACCCGAAACCTGATGGAAGTCCCTTTGAGAAGCGGAGACCGCATCATTGGTGCCCTGTGCGTGCGCAACAAAAAGGAAGGCGTTTTTGAGGAATCGGACATGGAGCTCCTCAATATGGTCGCAGGGACAGTCGCACTCTCCATAGAAAATGGTCGATTTTCAGAGGAGATCATTAACGCCTACAAAACCAATGAAGCACTCCTTCGCATCAGCACGGCCCTCCCGGAATACATCGATCTGGGGGAACTTTTGGATTTCGTGAGTAATGAGGTAAAGCGCCTTATGGATTCAGAAGGGGCACTGGTGACCCTTCTGGATGAAGAAAACAGGGAACTCTTCTTCATCGGCGCTGCTTACGATGATATAGCCACCCAGAAAAGGGTTAAGGAAATCCGTTTTCCCATCGACAAACTCATAGCGGGACAGGTCATCAAAACGGGCAAACCCATGATCATCCATGATACCCAAAAAGATCCCTCCATCCACCAGGAGCGGGACATAATCCTGGGCTACCAGACCCGTAACCTACTCCTGGTCCCCTTGAAAAGCAGGGATCGGGTCATCGGTTGTCTCTGCGCCATCAACAAGAAAAAAGGGAGGTTTGACCAGGGGGATATGGAACTCCTGAGCCTGGTGGCGGGAACCGTTGAACTCTCCATTGAAAATGCCCGGTTCTCAGAGGAGCTAAAAAAAGCCTATCGGGAAGTATCGAGTTTGAACCGGGCAAAGGACAAAGTGATCAACCACCTGTCCCACGAACTGAAAACCCCCGTTTCCGTGCTTTCCGGATCTTTGAGCATCATTGCCAGGAATCTGGCCCTTCTCCCCGACAAAAACTGGGAAAACACCCTTTCGCGGGGTGAAAGAAACCTGGACCGGATCATAGAAATTCAAAACCAGGTGGAAGACATCATGCGAGAGCGTCATTTTGAATCCCACCATGTGCTGAGCCAGATGGTCGATTTGTGTGCCGACGAACTGGAAACCCTTGTGGCAGAACAGGTGGGCGAAGGCGACATTGTTGAAACCATTCGAAAACGCATCGATGACATCTTCGGGCCAAAGGAGATGACGTCACAGCTTCTGGCGCTGGACCAGGTTGTACAAGAACGTCTGAAAGTTCTCAAGCCTCTGTTTTTCCATCGCAATATTCAGATTATGGAAAATCTTAAGCCCACGCGCCCCATTTCAATCCCCATGGAACCGTTGCAGAAAGTGATTGACGGGCTGGTCAAAAATGCCGTGGAAAATACGCCGGATGAAGGAAAAATAGAAATCACCGTCGTCCAAAAAAACGGCATGGTAGAATCGATGGTGCGGGATTACGGGGTGGGCATCATCGAAGATGCTCAGATAAGAATCTTTGAAGGCTTTTTCGCGACCCAGGACACCCTGGCCTACTCTTCCAAAAGGGCTTTTGACTTCAATGCCGGTGGAAAAGGCGCCGACCTGCTGCGTATGAAAATCTTCGCCGAACGATACGGCTTCAAGATCAGGATGACATCCACCCGCTGTCCCTTTATCCCTGAAGAAACCGATCTATGCCCGGGCACCATCAGCGAGTGCAGCCACTGCAGCCGGCCGGAGGACTGCTTTGTTTCGGGGGGAACCACCTTTACACTCCAGTTTAGGTCAGCGGACGTTGAGAAGAGTTAGGGAAACTTCCTACAGGTCCTGAAGGGTCTGAACGGCGTGGTCAAGCTCGACGTCCTCGCCATTCGAATAGTCTACCATGTTTTCCAAAGTCTTCGGAACGGCTATGTCGGGGCGCACACCCCCTACTCCGTTGCGGCTATCGAGCTGAACCGTTTCGTTTGAATTGAGCGACTGTCCATAGGGAAAGCTCAACTTATAGCCCCCCGGCATGGCAGCGTCCCCACCCGTCATCCCAAACGAACCGTTGGTTCCCCAGAAACCCAAAACCTGCCCCTGGGGGAGATTTTGGATCGCCATCGCAACGCCCTCCCCCGAACTTATCGTGAGGGGATTGACGATCACAATCACCGGTCCTTCGTAGTACGGCGTCTGCGGAGGAATATCCAGGGCTACATTCCTGCCTATGATCTCGTTTTCGTCATCGAGGAGAATGTTCTCGAACGTACCAGTGATATTGTTGTACCAGTTCTGGTATTCGTAGAAAACAGGCGCTTGATAGAAGAAGCCCGAGAGACCGGCCGCCAGGAAGTCGGATCCTCCCATGTTTGCGCGAAGATCGACAATGATTCCCGGCACGTCATGATCCGTGAAGAACTGTATCGCCTCCTTAAACTTATCGTAGATGGGCGTTAAGGGATCACGACCCTCCAGATACGCCGCAATATCCATGAGTGCTCCGAGAAAGAGATATCCGTATCCGGATGGCAACTGACTGTATTGGACCAGTACGTTAGCATCCCATTCCTTAATATCCTTTTTCTTTATTTCAGGATTCACCCATAGGGTGCTTTTCTTAAGGATTTCGTTTTCATCGTCCGTCGCCGTCAACGTTACAGTCTGATCACCTCCACCGACATCTTTCCTGAATGTCACCGTCGACTGCGAGCCCTCCGGTCTGATCACGAGCTTCTGATATTGCATGAGCAACCTGTGCTCATCGGTAGCCGGCGGACTGGACGATTTTGCCCATAATATCGATTGGGCCGCCAGGGCCTCCGCTATGGGGCGGTCGTCCCAGGCAACTATCTCGTCGCCCACCTCTATTCCGGCTTCTGCCGCAGGGCCACCGTCGCTCACGACATATGCAACAACCCTCCCATCATCGAGTCCCGTGATAGCCACACCGAAGCTGCATCGATTTTGCGCGATAAGCAGATCGCCGATCTCCCCACCCGACATCGATACATGGCCGTCCGGCAGGAAGAAGATGTATTCCCTAAGTGCTGTGGCGAATGCAATCTCGTCACCGTCAGCCTCTGCCTGGACGATTTTTGGTCTCGTCACGGCCTTCATGGCTTCCCAATCTATCCCCTTCCACTCGGTAAACGCGTACGCTGCCGAAAACTGAGCATGTAAAGCGTCGAAGGCTTCAGTCCAGGTCATTTGGGTATAATCGCCTGCCGGCTGTAGCTGGAACGGCTCGCTCGAATTGCTCGAACTGTCCGAACTGCTCGAACATGCACCGGACAGGAGAAGACACAGGGAAAGGATGGCAATCTTGATGAAAAAATGGAATCTGAATAGTTTGAATAGGTTCATCGCTCTGTAGCCTCCGCACTTCGAATTTTATCCGGTATTGCCTTTAAGGTTTTTGTAGTCGTCATTTGCCGGCGGATCGAGGATCTCGACCCTGCCGCCGATGACGCGAATGATCGGAAATTGCTTTTTTAGTGAATAACTAGAGAGAAAATCCTTGTGTGTCAAGGACAAACTCGCCATAACATCTGGGTGCGAGGCAGGATCGCGCTAGAGATAACCTTCAAAGGATGGGACCTGAAAGTCTCACCTAGCTAGGTGGTTGGGGCATTAATGTGGTGCTGGCATTATCTGAAGAGATTTTCCTTTTTCGAGCTATAGAGCATGAATCAGAATAATCGCAACATTTTGTAGTTGCGCGTTTATTGGCGGTTGATCCAGATGTAAATCTTTCCTATTAAAATTCTGTTTGATATCCCCAGAAAAATGTGAAGGATTGATCTGGCAGTATTGCCAAATTTTATAGGATGTGCGATGCTACATAATGCTCGTATCTTAGCCTGAATCGACGGCCCCGAACCAGGGTTCAAGATTATCAGTAAGAATCATAGTCTCTGATGAAAATATTGCCCTTCATGACATAATCTAAACCAAGAAAGGGTGGACTAATGGGAATTGGAAAGGCTCATACACAGTATCCAAGACACGAAGGAGATTGGGCTTTTTCATTTTGAGGGTATTCGGAGGACTTTCTGATGGCCAAAAAACCAACCTACGAAGAATTGGAACAGAGGGTTAAGGAGTTAGAAAAGGGACCCAATGAGAAGGCACGATTAGGGGATCGACTTCACCTTTCATTAGCAATCGGACAAAGCAGTGAAGGTATCGCAGTTGCCGATCTGGATGGTAAATTAGAATACTTGAATGATGCCTTTTCAATGATGCACGGTTATTCCTCTGAAGAACTTATCGGCAAAAATCTCTCTATTTTCCATACTCCTGAGCAGTTACCATCGGTAGCTGCCGCCAACAGGCAGAGCAACGAGAAGGGAGATTTCAAGGGGGAAATCTGGCATGTGAGACGTGATGGGACAGAATTTCCTTCCTTGATGCATAATTCGCAAATCAAGGACGACGAGGGTAAACCGATTTATATGCTTCACACGCTTCGCGATATCACCCATATAAAGCAGGCGCAAGACGCACTCAGGCGAAGTGAGGAGAAATATCGTTCCGTGTTCGAGCAGTCAAGAGATCCAATTGTTATTACCACTTTTAAAGGAGAATTTGTTGATCTGAACTCTGCTGTCATGGATCTCTTCGGCTACCAAAGGGAAGAGATAATGAAAATGAATTTTCAGGAACTATATGCAGATCCTGATGAAGGATATCGGTTTCAAAAAATGATGAAGGATAAGGGCTCGATACAGAACTTCGAGTCTGAATTACGCAAGAAAGATGGTGAGATATTTAATTGCATGTTTGATGTGGTTCGCCACCAGGGTGAAAATGGAGGTTCTTCAGCTTACCAAGGCATAATTCGAGATGTCACAGAGATAAAGCGTGCACAGGAAGCATTACAGGAGAGCGAAAAGAAATACAGGAGACTTGTCGAGAACGCTTTGGTTGGAGCGTATCAGGTTGAAAAAGAAGGGAAATTCATTGTTGCTAACAGGAAAATGGCTGAAATGTTTGGTTATGATTCCCCTGAAAGCTTCATATCATCGGTAGATAGCTTTGCCGATCTGTATGCCCGGCCCGAGGAAAGGCCGGTGATTTTGCGAGAAATTGACGAAAAGGGATCCGTGTACGGAAAAGAGTTGGAATTTAAAAGAAAAGATGGGGAAAGTTTCTGGGTTAAATTTGACACAAGAGTAATCAGGGATGAAGAGAACATCTATTATGAAGGTGTATTAGAGGACATCACCTTCCGCAAGCAGGCAGAGGAGGCACTTCGGGAGAGTGAGCAAAAATACCGCTCCCTTGTGGAGTCTTCGGACGATTCCATATATTTGGTGGACAGGAATTACACATATCTATTTATGAATGAAAAGCATCTATCAAGGCTTAGCCTGAAACCCGATGAACTCCTTGGGCGAACTTATGCCGAATTCCACTCAGAAGGTGATACTCAGGGGTTTTCCGCAATAGTGGAAGAGGTGTTTAATACCGGGCGACCGATTCAGCAAGAACATAGAAGCCCCAGAGACGACAGATACTTTCTGCGCACTTTTAGCCCTGTTAAAAACCCGGGTGGTAACACAACATCTGTAACGGTAGTTTCAAAAGATATTACAGAACGGGTTAGGTCAGAGAAGGCGCTGCGGGAAAGCGAGGAAAAACTCGCCAGGTCAAATAAGATGGAAGCCATGGGTCTTATGGCAGGCGGTATTGCCCACGACTTGAATAACATCCTGTCAGGGATCGTAAGCTACCCGGAACTGCTTCTGATGGACCTGCCCAAAGACAGCCCACTCTGGAAGCCCATAAAGACGATACAGGAATCAGGTATGCGGGCCGCCGATGTTGTGGAAGACTTGTTGACCATAGCCAGAGGGGTGGCTACCGGAAAAGAAGTCCTGAACCTCAATACCACGACCGAAGAATATCTGGATTCTGCTGAACACCAAAAACTCGAAAAAACTTATCCATCGATCAATTTCAAATCGGAGCTTGATTTTGAATTGCTGAATATCACTTCTTCGGCCACTCACATCAAGAAGATCCTGATGAATCTTGTAATCAATTCCTCGGAGGCCATTGAGGGCAAGGGCACGGTCACGGTATCCACCATGAATCAATATCTGGATGAACCCTTTAAGGGATATGAAGATGTGCGCATAGGTGAATATGTCCTGCTGAGCGTCTCAGATGATGGTTCGGGCATATCTCCTGGGGATCTGGATAGGATCTTTGAACCCTTCTATACAAAGAAGGTAATGGGTAGAAGCGGTACAGGGCTTGGGTTGGCTGTTGTGTGGAATAGTATGCAGGACCATGACGGATACATAAACGTCAAAAGCAATGAGAAAGGAACGGTATTTGAACTCTATTTCCCAACGACCAGGGAACAAGTAGCTGATGAGAATGAACAAGTTTCCCTGGAAACATGTCTCGGGAACGGAGAGAAGATCTTAGTGGTAGATGATGAGGAGAGGCAGAGGGATATTGCAAACGGGATATTGACCAGGCTGGGTTATACGGTTGAAGCTGTTTCAAGCGGGGAAGAGGCCATTAAATATGTGAAAAAACGCCCCGTGGATTTAATCCTTCTTGACATGGTCATGCCCAAAGGGATAAATGGCCGTGAAACATATGAGGAGATAATCAAGATTCATCCCGGTCAGAAGGCCATCATAGCCAGCGGATATGCCAAAACAAAAGAGGTGGACCTGGCCCAGGAGTTAGGGGCTGGAAAGTACATAAAGAAGCCATACGCCCTGGCAAAGGTTGGGGTAGCCGTCAAGGAAGAATTAGAAAACTAGGCAGTTTTTGACCTCCAGCTCGATGCAACAACTGAATCATTATTCCGTTGAGCATAGAACTCGGAAGCCAGACAAAAGCTGGAGATTGACGCCCATTTTTCCGTTTTAGCATGCAGAAGAATGCCGGTTATGTTCTCCCATTTAAAAGCTGAAAGGCGTACTGCTGATTCATCCTTTTGGGACACTTCAGGATTAATATCGTTCCCCAGATTCCATCCCCGGCAATGATGTTCGGACTTCTGTTTCAAACCCCATGGATTCAAGGCTTCTGATCCATTGGCGAGCGTCTTCAATCCGGTCATAGGACCCTGCCACAAGAAGACACTGATCATTTTCATCCCACACCCAGCAGTACTCCAGGAACCGGATACCATGGGACGCCAGCTTCAGTCTCAGGTCCTCTCTGATTTGTTCCCGTTCATCAAAATCCCGACCTTCGTAGGATGCCCATCTGATGCATACGTAGTTCATATCCCGAACACTTTCACAAAAAATCTATTCCAGCAAAAGCCCCTTATTTTTTCCCTTCTGATGGATACCTTTGGAAATCACTAACTTCTGCCCCACCTTCTCGCCGGCGTCCCGGACCTTCGCATCCAGTCGAAGGGGTTTTCCCCGATTTGTAAAAATATGGGGATAACGATGGGTGGTGTATTTTTTTAACAGGGGGTCTTCCACTTTGATGATCCCATAACCTGTTGCAGAAGCGCGTTGTTCGGATTGATTGTTCAGCTTTTGCTCGAAACCTTCCAGAACGCCCAGGGCGAAATCGGTGCGCCGATAGCGATTCAATCCCCTTTTTCGGTTGTATTCCCGCCATTGGGATTCGATGAAACGGTTTACAAAATCATACACATAACCTGCGATTTGCACATTCTTATCCGTGCCGCTGATCTCCAGCACACGCCCCATTTTTCCCTTATCCATGACGTAGGTGCTGACCCAGAGGACATAAACATAATAGAACTCACCCAGCAAGGATGCCAGACGGTGCTCCTCCCTGAAACGCCGCAGCATGGGTTTTCCCAGAAAAATGCTTACAAACGCTCGGTCCTTCTCCAGTCGAACCAGATCAATATTGTATTTGTCCACGAGTTCATGGGCCTTGGCCATGGCCGCTTCCGCTTCATGTTGATTTCGGCTCTGGGCCAGACTCATGAGCTTTTTAATGCGCACCATCATTTTATCTTCATGATTTTTGGAATCCTTTAAAACCCTTTCATCCAGCAGCCTGAAGTTCCCTGAAGCGGCAGGGTCCGCCCGAAGGTGATAACACGCCTTTTTGAAACCGGCACCGTGAGGGGGTTCATTGGGCGCTCCCAGAACCTCTTCCGCAAACTGATGGGCCATCTCATGCTTGAGCACCTGGCGAACCGCGTTCCAGGAATGTTCCAGCACAAGGGACCGACTCATAACAATTTCCCGGTTTTTCCCAGACCAATATCCCCACCGGGCTTTCATATCTTGAATGGCAAAAAGGGGCTTTCGCATTTGATCATCATAGGAAGAAGGCAAAACCCACAGCGCCGTATCCCATTCACAGGAAAGGCCGTGGAGGATTCGATGTTCGAGGGATTCTTGAATTTCAATTGCACTATTTTTCATAACATTCCATATATTGTAATTGTCCACAAGGCGCAGGGTGCAGTTCCATCCTGCACCCTGACAACTGTCTCCTGCACCCTATATTAATCCCGACCAACCCTATAATTGAGAATCGGATTATTCAACAAAAAATTTAACGGCTTCATAACCGCAACCCCCACCCTTGCCATATTATTTACATTATAATACATTGATTGGAAATTTGCTTTCGATGAAACCCCGTTGGGAGGTGAACATGAAAGAGATCCTCAAACCCGGCATCAACTGGCTCGTCGTTTTCATCCCCATCGCCTTTTTAATCAACTACATCCCCCCCATGAAAAATGACATTGCGCTGTTTGTCTGTTCCTGCCTGACCATGGTGGTACTTTCGAGCCTCATCAGCACAGCTACAGAGCAATTGGCCGCGCACGTTGGCTCCCGGATCGGCGGTTTGCTCAATGCTACTTTCAGCAACCTTCCCGAGATCATTTTTGGAACCGTTGCCCTCTATCATGGCCTGGATGAGCTGGTGAAAGCCGCCATGACCGGTGCCATCATCGGAAACCTGCTGTTCGTCCTGGGGCACTCCATGTTGGCCGGTGGCCTGAAGAACGGGACACAGCGTTTTTCCGTGGCCAGGGTGAGCGACTTTTCAACGGGTCTCATCATCGCTTCCCTGGCACTCTTCATCCCCACCGTGTACCAGGAGGTCTCAAAGGGGGCCATTGACCCTATGACCCATGACGAAACCATGATTCTTTCCCTGTGGATTGCCATTATGCTTTTCCTGTCATATATCGGCAGTCTGATTTATACCCTATTTAGCAAGGATAAGCAGAAATCGGAAGGGGTAGATGAAGAACCCGCGGAAGAGATCCCACCGGAAAAACTTTGGAGCAAAAAGAAAGCCGCCATCATTCTCGGCATCTCCAGCTTTTTCATCGCCGTGATTTCCGATTTTGTCGCCGGTTCAGTGACGGTGGTTGAAAAAGCCTTCGGGCTGACCCACCTGTTCATGGGGGTTGTGATCATTGCCATCATCGGAAATGTCGCTGCCCAGACCACCGCCGTTCGGATGGCCATAAAAAACAAAATGAATTTGTGCATCGAGGTGGCCGTCAACGCCAGTTCACAGGTGGCGCTGCTCGTGGTACCGCTGCTGGTCTTTGCCTCGTATCTCTTCGGCCATCCCATCAACCTTCATTTCGGATATCATGAAATCGTTGCCGTTGCAGGCGCGGTGCTGCTCACAACGCAGATCTGCCTGGATGGGAAGTCCAACTGGCTCAATGGACTGCAGATGCTGGTGCTCTACACCATTATCGCAGTGCTCTTCTTTTTCGCACCGGAGATGGGAGGGGTTAAGTAAGATTGCGGATTGCGGATTGCGGATTTGAGGAACTGAAATAGTCGTGTAAGGGAGATTTACATGAAAAAACGCCCTGAAATTTCCAGAAACCTTCCCTTCATGTGTCTCCTTTCATTTTCAGTAGGCATTATTGCCGGGCTGGGCGCCTGGGCTTTTCGAATGCTAATCGGACTGGTTCACAACATCCTGTTTCTGGGAAAATTTCAATTCTTCTATGATGCCAATGTTCATACGCCCGAAAATCCATGGGGAGCCGGTGTCATTTTAGTGCCTGTGATCGGAGCGGTAATGGTTGCGTGGATGGTGAAAACCTTCGCCCCGGAAGCAAAGGGCCATGGTGTCCCTGAAGTGATGGACGCCATCTATTACAACGATTCTAAAATCCGCCCGGTGGTGGGTCTCATCAAGGCGGTAGCATCAGCCATCTGCATCGGCAGCGGTGGCTCAGTGGGTCGTGAAGGACCCATCATCCAGATCGGTGCCTCATTCGGATCAACCCTGGGGCAGATCCTCAGTCTACCCCCACGTCAGATTGTAACGTTGATTGCCGCGGGCGCCGCCGGGGGGATTGCCGCCACATTCAATGCACCACTGGGAGGGCTGATATTCGGCATAGAGCTCTTACTGGTCAGCGTCAACGCCAGGAATGTCCTGCCGGTGACCATTGCCAGTGTCACCGCAACCTATATCGGTCGCGCCCTTTTGGGGGTTGAACCCTCTTTCTATTTCCCGGCCCTCACACCCTTGGACCTTGAACTGAGTTCCGTATGGGACCTCCTTCTTTTCGTGCCCTTCGGGCTTATCATGGGGCTGGTGTCAACCCTTTTCGTTCGCGGCATTTACTGGGCTGAGGATCGCTTTGATGCCATGCCGGGCAACGCCTACACCCGACACCTGTCGGCCATGCTCGCCGTGGGCGTGATGATCTGGCTCTTCATGCGTTACACCGGATATTACTATATCCAGGGTGTTGGATATGCCACCATTATGGACATTTTAAAATCCGTCCTTCTGAACCCTTGGCTTTTGATACTACTCTTCTGCTGCAAATTTTCAGCCACCTGTCTGACACTCGGCTCCGGCGGTTCGGGCGGCGTTTTCTCACCATCCCTCTTCATGGGCGCTACCATGGGGGCACTGTTTGGCCATTTCGCGGCATATCTCTTTCCAGGGGTCGGAATCGATCCCGTGGATTTTGCCATCGCCGGCATGGCGGCAGGCGTGGGTTCCTCCACCGGTGCGATCATCACCGGGGCTGTCATGATTCTGGAGATGACCCAGGACGCAAATGTGGTCATGCCCATCATGATTACCTCCACCTTCGCCTATGGCATACGCAAATGGCTGTCGCCCGGCAGTATTTACACGCTGAAACTTCTCCGGCGCGGACACATTGTCCCGGAAGGGTTGCAGGCGGCCATGAGCGAATCCATGACGGTACAGGACATCATGGTAACAACATATACAACCGTTGACGCGGAAGCAGCCCTTAAACCATCGGAAACGCCTGTACTGGTCACATCAGGCGATACTATCGTCGGCGTGGTTCCCCCCCATATTGGCGGAAGCAATGCACGATTGATAAGCAACGATCATTATATCATGACCCCTAAGAAAAACCCCATAAACGATCTTCTCCGGGAAATGCGCACCACCCGAGCAAAATTCGCACTGGTGACAGGGACCCCGGGAACCCCCACGCCCCGCGAAATAATTGGCATCGTTGCGGAACGAGAAGTTGCCGCCAGCACCATGAGAGAAGCAGAATTGAAATGAGAAGATGCAAAAATTCCGAATTTCCCATTTAAAATACAACCTAAAATGAATGATGCCATTTTTCTCTTGACAATAGAAAATGCATTTGCTTGTGTGGTTTTGTGGAAAGTAGTTCTCTTTATTTTATTCTTTTTTTTGTGAGGCGTTGAAATGGCAGACGGTGATCCGGAAAAAACGGGGAGTAAATCAAAAACCATGCAAGTTGATGTTGAGGTGATACATCAAAAAACCTCCCCGGTGCCAAACGACATGGAACTGATGCAGCCCAATCTTTCCTGCCGGATCATGCATTCCATTCGGGGTCGACTTCGCATCGCCCTTCCCCTTCTGAAATTCAAAAAAGATCGCATTAAAGCCCTTCAGCATCACCTGGCCACCATGAACTTTATTGAGAAAGTAGACAGCAACTTCCGCTGTGGCAGCCTGACAATCCACTATGAATTTCCAAATATCAAAAAGTCCGAAATCCTGGAAAAGGTTGAAGGACTCACCTTGAATGAACTGGACCAGATGACGGCGGACCTGCCGGCGGTCCATAAAGAAGAGCATGAACTCTCCCTGGCTTACCTGAAGGGTGCCGCCGGTGCGGTTGGGTTGAGCCTTCTCCTGGCCGGCGTTCCGGGACTTGCCCTCGCGGTGGTCTACCCTTTTCTGATTTTCATCTGCCTCCCCATTTACAAACGGGCCTACCGATGCCTTCGCTATGAGCACCGCCTGAACGTGGATTTTCTTGACGCCGGCGCCCTTACGGTGGGCATGTTGACCGGAGACGTCATCAATGCATCGCTCATGGTGATGCTCATCCACCTGGGCGACTACATCCGGGACCTGACCGCTGCCAGCTCCCAGCGGACCATTCGAAAGCTGCTTGACTTCCAGGATAACTACGCCTGGGTTCTCAGGGACGGCGTGGAAGTTCAAATCCAGGTCAGGGACATTGTGGAAGGCGACGTGGTGGCACTCAACATAGGCGACCTCATTCCCGTTGACGGTGAAGTCATCGAAGGAGAACTGATCGTTGATCAACAAGTCTTAACCGGGGAATCGCTTCCGGCGCACAAAGAAGTGGGTGACAAAGCATTTGCCTCCACCGTCATCAAGGACGGCAATGCGTACATCAAGGCGACCCGTGTGGGTGACCGTACCAAGGTGGCCCAGGTGGTCCGCCTGGTGGAGGAAGCGCCCCTGTATGAAACAAAGATCCAGAATCACGCTGAAAAATTCGCCGACAGACTGGTGGCGCCGTCCTTGATTTCCACCTGCTTAATTTTTGCGGGAACCATGAACATCGCCCAACTGGCGGCCATGCTGACGGTTGATTTCGGCACCGGCGTCCGCGTCGCGGCGCCCACGGCGGTCCTCTCCTCCATGATTACCTCCGCATCAAACGGAATATTGATCAAAGGGGGAAGTTACCTGGAAAAGCTGTATCATACCGACACCATCATATTTGATAAAACCGGAACGTTAACCACCGGTGTCATCCACGTGGAGAACCTGGTATCCTATAACGGTTATGGAAATCCGGAACTTCTAAGCTATGCCGCCACCGCCGAAATGCAGATGACCCATCCCATTGCCGAAGCGGTGGTTCGACACGCCACAAACCGTGGTATTCCTTTGAAGAATCGCAAGAATGCCAAATATGTGGTGGGCCGTGGGGTACAGGCGAATATCGAAGGCAAGAAAACCCTGGTGGGAAGCCTGAGGCTCATGCGGGAAAGCGGCGTGCATATCGATCCGTCGGTACTTGAAAAAAGGGATCAACTGGTTGATGAGGGGAAAGCCTGTCTGTATATCGCCATCGATGACAAATTCGGTGGCATTATCTCCTTCCGGGATCAGGTCCGAAAAGACTCCAAGCAGATGATCGATGAACTGCACCGCTTGGGCGTCAAACAGGTCATCATGCTCACCGGGGATGTGGAACAGGTGGCCAGGCCGGTGTGCGATTCCCTCGGTATTGACAAATGCTATGCTGAAATGTTACCAGAACAGAAGGCAGAGGTGGTCAAAGATCTCAAGGAACAAGGCCACACCGTCGCCTTTGTGGGTGACGGCATCAACGACTCCGTGGCATTGTCCTATGCCGATATCGGCATTTCCGTTAAAGGCGGCGCCGATATCGCCAAGGAAACGGCGGGGGTTATTCTCTTAAACGAAAACCTGCTCAACATTCCAAAGGCCTTTGAGATCAGCAAAGAAACCATCGGTCTCATCAAGGAAAGCTATTGGATTGTGGGCGGCTTCAATGTGTTTGCCTATGGGCTGGCGGCTTTTGGATTGGCTTCACCGGTACTCACCACGCTGATCAGCAACGGCTCGGCGGTGGTGGCCTGTCTTAATGGCATGAAACCGATGATTCGCATGAAATTGGACTCCGGCAAGAAAAAACAAACGGATGGCGCGTTAACGCAACAGATTGGAAAGCTCAAACTGTCCTCTGGTAAAAAAGATGATTCACCACAAGGCATAGAAGCGATTCCGTATCAACGGGATGAAGACGCGAATCCCGATGAGATGGTAATCCATTGAGTACTGATATAACGTGAGGGGGAGGGAGAAATCAATATGGGTGCATTTTTCTGGGGTATGCTTGGCGGCGCTATTGTACTTCTGGCCAATAAACGTTCAGGTCTTCAGGCGGCAGCCGCATCGGCCGGTAAAGCCGGCCAGGGGGTTGTTTCGGGATTTCGATTTTGTGCCGTCGAAATGATTGAAAACATGAGAGATCTCGTTGCGGAAAGCAAACTGGAGCTGGAAGCTGAAAAGGCTGCGCTGGATGAGGTCAGGTTGCACGATAAAAAATAGAAATAAAAATGGTCCACTAACAAAAAAAGGGGGTTAATCATGGAAGAAATTGCATTGGGTATTGTGGGTGGCATTGTCGTGGTGGCGGTGGTGACAAAAACAAAGATACTTCGGGGAGCGGCCAAGAAGGTCATCAAAACAGGATATGCACTGTCCGGTGCGTTGGCTTCAGGCGGTGCTTCCGCCATGGACTCCGCCAAGGATCTGATGGCTGAAAGCAAAGCTGAATTTGAAGCCGGTCAGGCTGCCAAGGTTGAAGCCGCCTAGATTTCAGGTCAAGTAAAGACGGCAACAGGTTTTACAATAACGAAAAGGTAACCATCCGGAAACGGCTGTTTTTAAAAAATGGTTTTCCGATGGGTTTTCGTTGATTCGATCCATCAACGGAACAAGCTTGTTTGGTAAAGCACGCTGAGGCGCTGCACTGTGTTTCCGATTGCCTGTTTTCAAGCTGAGCTTATCATGCGTGCCAATAGCTGATAACCAAAAAAATGGGGTGAAAATGGAAATTGCACATCAGCTTCCCGGAAGAGTGCGGGTGAGAATACCCGGGCTCACGTCAGAAGACTATCGTAGAGGGCTTGTTGAAAAACTGTCAAATGATGAACGTATTACAGACCAGCGTATCAGTTCGGCCTCTAACAGCCTCGTGGTAAACTACGATCCGTTACGCCTTCAAACTGAAGATCTTCTATCCCTGCTGTCCGTGGAAAAGCCTTCAAAGTCGCCGAAACCGCGAAAAAGCCCTGGTTTAAAGGCTGGAAAAACAAAGACTGCCAAAAAGGTTTCTCCTTCTAAACCAGTCAAAAAAGCCAAGACTAAAACAAATAAGGCTCCCGCTGAAAAATATTTCAAGCCTGCAGTATCCACCGACGTTCAGGAAAAAATCCGCAAGATCATCAGTAAAGAAGATCCTCAAAAGCCATACAGCGACGGAAAAATTTCCGGACTGTTAAAGGAAAAGGAAATTGAAATCGCCCGCAGAACCGTGGCCAAATATCGGGAGATGATGGGAATACCGTCTTCCAATAAACGTCGAAAACAGGATGCATCTTAAACGGCACGGATATTTTTTTATCTGATATTGCTCAGGTAATTTGCCTGCGCTGAATAGAAAACAAAGGAGATAAGGGTAAATGGAATTGATTCTTTCAGGAATTATCGGAGGGGTGATGGTTATCATGTTTATGAAATTCGCCCCGAAGAAATCAATCCTGAAGCTTTTACTGAAAATGTTTCTCGTGGTTAGGGACTATCTTTTATCCATCATTGGAGAGGGCCTTGAAAAATTCAAGGACCTCTTTGCGGAAAGCAAATCGGAATACGAAAGGGAAAAAGAAGCGGAAAAAGAAGTTCATATGGATTAGGGGCCTCGACAAAAAATAATTACACAATCTTACTTGTCCTTTGGCCCGTCTACTGTGTTACATCCACTGGCACGTATCCACTAATATGCACCTGTGGATGTGCCTTGTATACGAACCAAAATACGGCGCAATCTTGCGCAATTATTTCTTGCCGAGGCCCCAGAACAAATATGAAAAGCATGAAAGTCAGGCTGAAGGTAATACATTTCATTTCAGGCAGAGCAAGGATAAAGGTTGAGTCGGGATTTGACCCAAAAGTTTTTTTCTATGTGCTTGAAGCCGGACTGCGTGAACTCAGGGAAATTAAAAAAGCGGATCTTAACCCCTATTCTCAATCGATTACGGTCTACTTCCACAAAGACGTTGACATGGATGTGATCTTGAAGGAGTTGATGCGAATACTCACCGACATCAGCAATGACCCTGATTTTTCAAATCGGATGGAAGATATCAAAGATGCTTTGACCTATGGCGACAAAGCAAACATGGACGTGGTGGTACGTGACAGGATACTGGGAGTTTCACGAAACCTGGACCAGGCTGTCAGGCATATGTCGGGGAACACCGTTGACATGCGGACCGCAGTGCCGGTAACGTCCGTTGCTACGGGCATCGCCGCTCTTGTTCTGGCACCCGCCTGGGCAACTCCCGCCTGGCTTGTTCTACTGACCTTCGGCATTACTTCATTTCATCTGCTGAAGCATGATCACCGGGAAATGGACGCGCCGGTTGCCCCTTTGCTTTCAAAAACTAACAGCGCCGAACCGGTGAAGGCGCCTGAAACAGTGTCTTCAAATCCACCTGAAACGTCTTAGGGCCATTTTTGACCACTCATTCTTTACCGGCCGAACAACCGGCCCAATGATCCGGCCGGCGAATGGAAACCCTGACTTGGTTATGGCCACGATAAAGGAATACTTCCAGACTGCTCAGCGGGAAAAAGCCACGGATATCTATTTTAGCGTCGGTTCTCCCCCATTCTTAAAAATAAACGGTGGATTGCATCCCCTTAAAGCCCATCCGGACTTAAATAAAACGAAAATAGACGGGCTTGCACAGGAAGTACTTTCACCCAGGGATCTATCCGAGTTTGAATCCCGCCGGGAGATCATTAGTGCCTGTACCATTGATGGACTGGGGCGCCTGCGGGTTGTCCTTTCAGATGAAAGCAGGGGCCTTTGCCTGGCCTGCCGCTTACTCCCCTTGAACATCCCGGAATTCGACGGTCTCGGACTCCCCTCCTTTCTTAAGAAAATGGTTTCGTCCGGCACAGGCCTCATACTGATTATAGGGTGTGCGAAGTCGGGTAAAACGACGACACTGGCATCGCTCATCCAGCATATCAATGACACTTCAGAAAAATCGATCTTAACCATGGAAGTGCCCACGGAGTATGAACACGAGAATAACCGATCCTTTATTGAGCAGATGAGACTTCCGGGAAACGGCACGTTATTGAACAAGCGTACTTACAGCAATTTGCTCAAAACAGCGGATGTGATGGTGATGGATGGGCTTCCACTTGAAGAAACCATGATACCTGCCCTTAACGCCGCTGCCGAAGGGCTTCTGGTGCTTGCGACGTTGGAAACAAACGGCGGGGTGGCAGAGGTCCTGACCCGTATCGTCCATAACGCTTCCGCCAATAAAAGGGGATCTGGAAGAAAACTGCTGGCACACACATTGCGCTGTGCCATATGGCAACACCTCCTTCCCCTGAAAAACGGTTCGGGATTCACACCGGCTGTTGAAATTCTGATCAACGACCCGGTTGTCTCACGCCTTATCAGCCAGGAAAGAAGTCTTCATCTGCTCAGGCCCACAATGGCCGCTGGGCGATACAAAGGGATGCAGACCATGCACCAGGCACTGGAAGCCTTGAAACAACAGTCGCTTGTACACAAAAATATTTTGGCCGCATTTAAAAGTGAAATCCTGAGATATTACGTATCGCCCATCAAAGGGAGTTTCTGATCCGCCGATAAATGGTAAAGGAGGATTCATGCAGCAATCAAAACATTCACCGCGTGGCAAATCCGGATCAAAAATTGAAGCGCTGTTTGTCCTGGCCAGACAGAAAGAAGCCTCTGATCTCTACCTGGCCCCCGGTGAACATCCGGTTTTGAAAATCCATGGAAAACTGGAAAGGCTTAAGGAATATCCGGTCCTTGCAGGGAGCAGGATTGAGGAGCTTTTTTACGCTGCCCTCACCCCCGCTCAGAGACAGGATTTTGAAAGCCGAATGGAGCTTGAACTGACTTACACAACCGAAGCGGCGGGGACCATCCAGATCATTTTATATGCATCCGAAAACGGGATCGGTGCGGCATGCCGATTGGTTCCCTTTGAGATTCCACCCCTTGGTGATATGGGGCCCATGGAGTCCCTTGAAAAAATACCATCCTTCCACCGGGGATTGATTCTCATTACCGGTAAGGCCAATTGCGCCAAAGCCATCACCATCGCATCCATCATCGACCACATCAATACGAATTCAAATAAGAGTATCGTCACCATTGAAGATCCGATCCGCTTTGCCCATAAATCCAAATCCTCCCTCATCTTTCAGCGTGAAGTGGGCCTTCACGTGAAAAACTATGCGGGCGGTCTTCAAACGGCCATGCGAAGCGACATGGACGTCATTTACTTTACTGAAATTGACAGTCCCGAAACCCTCATCATGGCCATGACCGCAGCTGAAAGTCATCTGGTGCTCACCACCAGTATCAGTTTTGGAAGCGTCGCCTGGGCCATTCGCAAGCTTTTTGACTTCTTCCCGACTGATCGGCAGGAATATGTCCGCACACATCTATCAAGGGTATTGCGAGCACTGATCTGGCAACACCTCATTCCCGTTGAGGGACACACCGATACGAAGGTTGCCATGGAAATCATGTTTAACAATGAAAAAATTGCAGCCCTGATTCAAAATGGCAAATTACACAAGGTCCATGGTGAAATCCAGAAAGGCTCCGAAGGGATGCAGACCATGCACAGCAGTTTATCCAAAATGGGTGAAATCGCCGTAGACATCTGGAAATTGATGGCTGCCGATTTGGGAACCACGTTGCTTTTTGCGCTTTAGCTTTCTCTTAAGGAGAAGATAGATGTTGACAACAACTGAATTTAGCATAAGACATTCCATTCCCGGTCGTCTCCGCGTCACATTTCCCGCTCTGGTATCGCACAAGAACCGGATACTGAAATTAAAAGCGCTTTTATCCGACTCTCCGGGCATCAACCGTGTGCGGTCCAATCATCTATGCGGCAGTGTCATCATCCACTACAACCCTGAAATCTCTGACAGGCAACATCTTCTTGAGATGATCAAAGATGTCCCGTGGCATGATCCGGTGCCTCCGGATGTTCGGATTTCCAGGGTTAACACCCAGAAACCCATCCCCCACGATCTCCCTCGAAACCACCATAAAAGGAAAGGCATTCGCAGGCTTTGGAATCTGGCGGGGGGCATATCCGTGGGAGTTGGCATCGTGGGTGTCTTTCTCCCGTTGCTGCCCACTGTTCCCTTATTCCTGCTGGCCGGTTTCTGTTACTGGAGAGGATCACCCAGGTTTTATAAACGGCTCATCAGTTTCGGCCCCGTGGGCCGATTAATCGATAACTTTCAAAAAGGGAGGGGGCTTCCAGCCAAAACAAAACACCGCGCCATTATATTCATGTGGCTTTCCATGGGTACTTCCATGATTTTCTTCATGACCGGCACAACCTTAAGATTGATTTTGTTACTGGTTGGCATCGTTGTGACACTTTATATCCTTGGGATCAAAACCGCCGACCCGCTGATTACACCCCCTGAGCGTCGGGGAATCCCTGCGAAGATCCATTAACTGAATGGTGATCTCCGTGGTAAAAAAAGCCTTTACCGCCATTATCAATCCCAGCATCAGGCTCATTCTTTCCATTACCATCGGTTTGCTCGTCTATGTTCTTCTCCCGCAGGGAACAAAATCTGAAATCCGTTTGCTTCTGGCCTGGGACCTGGGGGTGCTTTTTCTACTTACCATTATCCTCATCATGATGAAAAAGGCCGATGCCAAATACACCATGCATCGCGCTCAGATACAGGAGCCGAGCAATATGGGGACCCTCACACTGACGGTACTCATTTCCGGCGCATCCATGGTGGCCGTGGCTTTCATGCTGAACGACGGCCGGCATTGGAAGGAGGAGTCGGCAAATTTACACCTGGGGCTCTGTACCGTTGCCATCTTCTCTGCCTGGTTTCTGCTGCATACGTTTTTTGCAATCCATTACGCCCGGCTCTATTATGATGAGATGGATAACGGGTCAACGGGGGATTATAAAAAAGGTTTGGAATTTCCAGGCGGCAAGCTCGTAGACTACTGGGACTTCATGTACTACTCCTTCACCATTGCCATGTGTTACCAGACCTCCGATGTCTCCATATCCAGCGCCCCCATGCGCAGGCTGACTCTTGTCCATTCCATCCTGTCCTTCATCTTCGTTGCCCTGGTGATCGGTCTGGTGGTCAATGTGGTATCCAATCTTGCCTAACATAGAGGATATTCCATGCTGACCGATTCATCCAAAAACCTCTGCCTGTTCAACATTCTGGACGGATTACGCCAGGGACTCAGCAACTTCTCCGGTCCCAGTCGGACAGCCGTCATCTATGCGGAAAAACCCGATGATCCCATTTCCGTTTACGACCCCCAGGACCTTCTCAGGGGCCATGAGTCCATGCTCAAGGAAATCTACCTGGACACCCATAAATGGCGAGCAGACAGGGCCACCACAAAAGGCATTAAACACCTGGGCCAGATCTTTCCGGAAAAGAACCTGGAGCTGTCGGGGCTCATCTCCCGAGGGGCCAGAACACGCGCCGTTTATTACCAGATGTGGTTCACCGAACACCACCCGAACATCTGTTCCATCGGCCCCACGGAACGATGGCTTGAACATGCGGCATTCCTCCTTTCCCTCGATTTTACCATAGAAGGGCCCTTTTACTCCGCCACATCCGGTTATCTCCTGCGGGAGTACGCAACCCACGCCGTACGCGACTATATTCTCGATGAAATCTGCATCATGTTCGGCTGGGACATCAAAATCTTTGTGCTGCCCATCCTGGATGCGATCCTGGGGATATCAAAAACCCGGGAAGAAGGTTCCTGGCCCCGGGGCAGGCTGGTATTCATTTCCCCGGAGGATTTATCCCGGGTGGACTTTCTGGTGCGCTTTCCACCCCTTGAACGACCGAGTCTCAAAAACCACAAACATGTGCGAAAACTGCTTCAGACCGTGGAATATTCCGACCGCAAGCTTATTTCCTTCGGGAATCATGTGGCGGGCATCGCGGCGGGCGAAATGCCGAAACGAAGATCCACTGCGGATTTTCAAGGAGATTTTGGTTTTCTTAGGCTTTCAGGCCTTCCCATTTGCAGCTTTTCAGATGGAAAGCTCTATTCATCCACCCGAAAACCCAACCTGGTAAATCTTGAAGAGGCCCTCCTTGAATTTCCCATGGATACATCCGTTCGACACACCCTGTTCAAAATCGTCAAGACAATCGTCCATGATGCGGGCAAAGAAAAGCACGGCTGCACCCTGGTCATTGATCTCACCCCCGATCCGGTCACCCTGTCGGGTCAGCAACTGGAACAACCCATGGATCTTCAAAAAAACCATTTACTGAACCTGGCCAAATCCCTGGCAAAGGTGGATGGGGCGCTTCACCTGCGAGGAGACCTTCATCTCCATGGATTTGCCTGTTTACTTCATGGCAACACTGTCCCAGGGGAAGACCGCGCACGGGGGGCCCGTTTCAACTCAGCCCTTCGTTTCACGGCCGAGCACCGACAGGTCATCGTGGTGGTGGTTTCCTCAGACAGGCCGGTTTCAGTGATTCAGGAGGGTGTAGAACTAACAGCCCAATGTGAATGGGCGCCTTTTTCCAAGATGATCAAGCCCCCGCCTTCTCTCGCGGAATGGATCGTATCATGAAGTTGAATCACCGCTGTTGTGAACAAGGATACCAATAATGAAACCTGCTATTTTTGTGACGTGAAAACTCCCCCCGGCCGCCATGGCGCTTCTTGAGGGCAACTTCCGGATGGAATGTAACCCCCACAACCGCGTTCTTCTACGTGAGGAACTTCTTGACGCAGTTCGCGGTAAAGACGGAATCCTGTCCTTATTGACCGATACCATGGATGGCGAAGTCATGGACAGCGCTGGAGGAAAAGAAAATTGCCGGGGCCGGGCTGGATGTCTTTGAACATGAACCGAAGATCCGTTCCGAACTTCTGAAAATGGACAATGTGGTACTCCTCCCGCACATCGGCAGCGCTTCCCTGGAAGGGGGAACCGATCGCATCTCTGAAAAAGAAATCGATATTGAGATCGATTCGGTTCGAAGGGGCCTGGTCTCTTGAAGGTCGTACCGGATACGAACATCATTGTTTCTGCGTTTCTAAAACCCCGAAGTAAACCAGCCCGGATTTTGCGTCTTGTACTTCAAGGCGACCTGTTCGTCATATGTAACGAACATATATTGGCGGAGTATCTGGAGGTCTTGAAAAGGCCGAAATTTGAACTGAACCCTCGAAGGGTTCAAACGATCCTGGCTTTTATTCAATCCCGAGGGATTAATGCCCCTGCCCTACCCATTAAACCTTCCTCATCTTCCTGGGTGGATTCCCGGGTCCTGCCCACAACCGGGGCCGCTTCGGCACACGAACCGGATTGTATTTGGGGCTTCGGCAAGAAATTCTGGGGCTCTTAACGAAATCTCCTGAATTCTTTTGTATAATCCAACGTTTTAGGGCATTATCACGTCATTATTGGGCAGGATTCTTTTTCCAAATGGAGGCATCTCTCACCGAATATGGATATTTCTGAATTGCTGAACCGCACCCTGCTCCTTGATCTGGAAACCACGAGGACGGGAAGAATCAGGCATGTGGGTGCCGTTTTAAATGACCGGATTCTTGAAAGAACCCAAAAGGCCGGCTCAAAAGCTGTACTGGATGCGCTCGACGACCTGGTGAAAGACGCGGATTTCGTTCTGGGCCACAACCTGCTGGGCCATGATTTCCCCGTCTTAAAAACGGTTTCACCAGGGCTTGAGATTCTCAAAAAACCGGTGATCGATACCCTTTACCTGTCTCCCCTGGCTTTTCCGCAAAACCCCTACCACCGCCTGGTCAAAAGCTACAAGCTGGTTCGATCCGCCATCAACAACCCGGTTGAGGATGCAAAGCTGGCCGCTTCGGTCTTTAAGGAGCAGTGGGAAAGTTTTGTTGCACTCGGTAAGGAAACGCCGGCACTGATCGATTTTTATGGTTTCTGTTTCAAAGAGAGTGTTTTTAATACGTTTTCCGGGATGGGGCTATCGACGGTGTTTGAAGGAATCGTCGACCGGGGAATCGAGAGCCCTGAAGATGCACTCGCCTGCTTTATGCAGCATACCCAAGGCATCGTATGTGGCAAAGCGGCCAGGGAAACGATTTCCGGAACCCTGGCCCAAGCCCGCAGGCGGCCGGCAGCCGCCTACTGCATGGCGTGGCTTCAGGTGGCCGGGGGCAATTCCGTGCTGCCCCCCTGGGTGAGGCATCGATTCCCGGAAATTCCGGAGATCATCAAAACACTTCGAGAAACGTCCTGCGGAAAATCAGACTGCAAATACTGCTCAGAAAGCCATGACCCCGAACGGCAGCTAACCCGCATCTTCGGGTATCCGTCCTTTCGCGAAAAACCCGCCACCGATCAGGGGAAAAGCCTGCAGAAAGCCATCGTACAGGACGCCTTGGCCAATATTTCAGTTATGGGGATTCTACCCACCGGGGGCGGTAAATCCCTTTGCTATCAATTGCCGGCACTGGTGCGTTACGGGCGGCGCGGGGTTCTGACGGTCGTCATTTCACCCCTTCAGGCATTGATGAAGGACCAGGTGGATAATTTGCTGAAAAAAACCGGCACCCTGTTTGCCGAAGCCGTCAGCGGACTCCAGACCCCTCCGGAACGAGGCGAAGTGTTTGAACGGATTCGGCTGGGAGACACGGCCATCCTTTACATTTCACCGGAACAACTTCGCAGCATGAGCGTTCGAAACGTTTTGAAGCAGCGGGAAATCGGCTGCTGGGTCTTTGACGAAGCCCACTGTCTGTCCAAATGGGGGCACGACTTCAGACCGGACTACCTGTACGCGGCCCGCTTCATTCGAGAGTTCAGCAGGGAACAGAACCAGGCGGTACCACCGGTGTGCTGTTTTACCGCCACCGCCAAAACCAGCGTCATCGAAGAAATCAAGACGCACTTTCAGGAAGAACTGGCTCAACCCCTCCACCTGTACGCAGGGGGCATTGAGCGGGAGAACCTCTCCTTTGACGTGATCCCGGTGTCCCCGGCGGAAAAGTTTGAGAAAACCCATGATATTATCGCGGAACAACTGGAGGGAACGGATGAGCCGGCCGGCATCATTGTCTATGCGGCAACGCGGGCCGGTACGGAGGAGATCAGGGACTTTCTGCATCAGCAGGGGGTGGTTGCAGAAGCGTTTCATGCCGGATTGGACGCTGGGGTAAAGCGTGACATCATCGATCTGTTTGTGGCCGGAGAGATACCGGTGATCTGTGCCACCAACGCGTTCGGCATGGGCATCGACAAAGAGAATATCAGGCTTGTGTTGCACTATGATATTCCCGGCTCCCTTGAAAATTATATCCAGGAGGCCGGGCGAGCCGGACGGGATCTGAAACCGGCCCGCTGTATTCTTTTATACGACCCGGAGGATGTGAACCGGCAGTTCCGGATGGGTGCGTTCTCGGAAGTCAAACAAAAGGAAATCGCACGCATCCTGCGTGCCCTGCGGCGAAAGAAAAGAAACCCGGAAGGCGAAATTGTTGTCACCAGTGACGAACTGGTTCGCGATGAGGATCTGGCCGACCTGCATGAACTGAGTCCTGAATCCAGGGACACGAAAGTCAAAGCTGCCGTCGCCTGGCTGGAGAGGGCCGGATTTTTAAAACGCAACCATAACCTGACCGATGTTTTTCAGGGAAAACCCCTGGTGGATTCCCTTGAAGACGCGGAAAAAATGATGGCCCACCTCAACCTGGGGGTCCATAGCCGAAGCCTCTGGCGCAATATTTTGCGGTTCATTATTAACCGGGAAAAGGCACACGGCATCAGTGCCGACAGTATTGCCGAAGCGCTCTTTCCGGAAAAATCACATCTCCTTGAGCTGGAGAGAAAATCCGGACTCACCGCTGCTCAGATCATCATCGGGGCCCTTCATGACATGGCGGATGCCGGTTTGCTGGACCAGGGCATCATGCTGTCGGCCACCTTCCGGCCCAAAGGGAAGAACAATGCCAACAAGATCTTCCAATCCGCCTGTGATCTGGAAAACAGGCTGGTTCGTTTGCTCGAGGAAGCGGACCCGGATGCGGAGGACGGCAACTGGGTCCGGTTGAACATTCGGCGCCTGAACCAAATGCTGAACAACGAGGGGACCAAGACCACACCGGATGTTCTGCGGCAGCTGATTAAGGGCATAAGCTATGACGGAAAAGGGTTTGCCGCCACACTGGGCAGCTTTGAACTTCGGTATCTGGACCGGAACAATTACCAGGTCAAGCTGCAACGCAGCTGGCACAACATCAGAAAAACCATTTCATTAAGACAGAATGTGGCCCGTGTAATCCTGAAAACACTGCTGACCATGGCGGAGGAACAGGCCGCCAAAGACGGCATTGAACTCACCGGCCATGTGCAGATCGCTTTTGCCAGTGATAAACTGTCCGCGGCGATTCAGTCGGATATGATCCTCAGCACACAGGTCAGAAAAATCCTGCCGGCCATCGACCGGGCCCTCATGTTCCTGCACGAACAGAAAGCCATTGAACTGCAAGGGGGACTGGCGATCCTCAGACAAGCCATGACCATAAGGCTGGAACAAACGGCCAGGGGCCGCTATTACAACAAAGGGGATTACAAGCCGTTGGCGGTTCATTATCGGGAAAAACGGCTTCAGGTTCATGTCATGATGCGTTATGCCACCCTGGCCCTGGGAAAACTTGCCGGGGCGCTCACGCTGGTGCTCGATTATTTCGCCCTGGGCCGGGTCAAATTCATCAACAAGTATTTTGCCGATGACAAAGAACTGCTGGAAAAGGCCACCACTGCCGAATCCTACCGCATGATCGTGGAAAACCTGCGAAACCCCGTGCAGATATCCGCAGTGGGAAAACCTGTGGAAGACAATATGCTTATTCTTGCGGGGCCCGGATCGGGCAAAACCAGGGTCATCATTCACCGTTGCGCCTATCTGCTGGAAGTGGAACGGATACCGGCCCACCAGGTCCTGGTGCTCTGCTTCAACCACAGCTCCGCCATGGAGCTTAAGAAACGGCTCATTAAATTAATCGGAAGGGCCGCAAAAGGCATTACGGTTGCCACCTATCACGGTGCCGCCATGCGGCTGGCCGGCATATCCGTTCGGGATATGGCCGAATCAAACAGCAAAGCCGGCATTGATTTTGAAGGCATCATCCGGCAGGCGGTACAATTCTTGAGAGGCGGGCAGCACATCCCCGGCATGGAACCTGACGAAATGCGGGATCAGCTGATGTCCGGATACAGCCACATCCTGGTAGATGAATACCAGGACATCGATCAGGATCAGTATGAGCTGGTATCGGCCATTGCCGGAAAGTCTCTTGAAGAGGAAAACAACCGCCTGACACTGTTGGCGGTGGGAGACGACGATCAGAATATCTACACCTTCAGGGGGGCCAATGTCCGCTTCATTCGCCGGTTTCGGGAGGACTACAACACAGAGATCATCTATCTCGTGGAAAACTACCGGTCCGGCAAACACATCATTGCCGCCGCCAATCGGTTGATCCGCAATAACCGGGATCGGATGAAAGGATCACACCCCATTCGCATCAACCGTGAAAGAGTACCCAATCTGCCCGGGGGAAAGTGGGAGCAGTTGGACCCGGTAAGTCGGGGCCGCGTACAAATGGTTTCGGTTCGCACCAGGATTCACCAGGCCCATTATATCAAGAGCGAAATCGATCGAATTCGGAATCTGGACCCCGGCGCCGGGTGGCACGATTTTGCCGTTCTGTCCAGAACCAGGACCCCGCTGGCCGCCGTCAGATCAGTACTGGAAAAAGCGGCCTTCCCTTTCAGGACAACGCTGGATAAAGGGTTTCCCCTGCACCGGGTGCGGGAGGTTCAAACGGTTCTGGATTGGCTCATGGCAAAGGAAAAGGAGAACGGGCGCGCAAGCGATCTGATGGCACGCCTTAAAACACACCGGGGAAACAGGCAACCCAACATCTGGTGGCAACTGATCGATACATTCCTGGAAGCCTGGCGGGAAGAAACCGCTGACAGCATACAACCCATCACAAGGGTAACGGATCGGTTGTATGAATTTGTGGCTGAAAAACGCCGGGAAAAGGTGCTGGGGGAAGGGATTTTCATGAGCACCATTCATGCTGCCAAAGGCATGGAATTTCCCCATGTGTTCGTTCTGGACGGTGATTGGCGCCACCCGGCGGATAGCGCCCGGTGGGAAGAAGAACGTCGTATCATGTATGTGGCCATGACCCGGGCCGAGGAGACCCTTCGCCTCTTGAAAATCCAGGGGAAGCCAAATCCCTTCCTGAAAGAAATCAACGGAAATTTTGTGATGCCGTTCACCCACGGCGGGATGGTTGAGCATAGTGATGATGTTGACAAGCGATATGAAATAACGGGGTTAAACGAAATCTATCTGGACTATGCGGGAGGCTTTCCACAGACGCACCCCATTCACAGCCGTCTGACAGCGCTTGCAACAGGCCAACGGGTAAATCTGGTAATGAAAACCGAAAGACTGGAGATCCGGGACCACAACGGGGAGTGCGTAGGCAGGCTTTCAAAAGAAGGGGCCGGCAGATGGCGAAAGTGTCTGGAGAACATCCTGGAGGTCAGGGTCGTGGGAATGTTGCAGCGCAACCGGGACGATCCTGATGCGCCTTTTCAGAAACAGATCAAGGCGGACAAATGGGAGGTCCCCGTTCTCGAAATCATTTCTACAGCTCAACGCTCATTGGCTAACCCCCTGACCTTACTGAATACATCCTACTAAAACAGCCCTATAATAATCATTCCAAATCTGATTGTCTTCCCGAACACCTTCTGGACGAAGAGGGAGTTCACTTTCCACCCCTAAGTAGGTCGCAAAATAATGAAAATGGTCAGCTCGATTTCGGATTTTTTTTCCGTATAGATTACTCAATGGGCGCAGCTCTACGTTACATTCAATCCCCCCATTTACAATATTAATCACTTTACCAAATCCTTGAGCGCCTACTTCTACCATCACTTCATGGCAGGTTTTATTAGGGACATTAGGGCTTCCGCTATATGTGGTCCAGAACCAGTACCCAGAAGCGAAAGCCAGTGCCCCATCTCGCAAAATCTGATCAGGATTATCTAACAAAACTAACATGTCTTCATATAAAAATTCAGAAAAAGCGCCATAATTAGCATTGTGGCTTAATTGAATAGGACCTCTGCCAAAAAAGCAAGGGGCGCCTATCTCAGGTTTTTTCGTAGGTTGAAATTTATTATTAGGATCAAAATAACAATGGTCACTAGAACTTCTCGCTCCGTCTTCTTCTTGAAAACATAACCCCCAACTCGTATAACCACCTGGAGCAGCATCCCAGCCTCCAGTGGTTTCTTGAGCCCAGTTGGCCAAAATCGCAGCTAATTCCAAACGTTTAAGAGTATCATCACCTTCACTCATAAAGATAGAAAACGCTTCTCTCAAATCTAAGCCTTCGCTCATATTATTGTAGGAATATAAGATACGATCGGCATCTGAAATAGAAGATGGTCGCTCATTGGCATGAGGGAATAATTCATTAAAATCAGCTTCACTTAAATAACCATCTAATACATTAGAATTTTCTAAGAGTGAATTACTATTAGAGGAATTATCATTTCCGGAGCAACTAACTAATAGAAAGCTTAATAGACATATTATTGCACTATTCATGATCCACTTCATTTTTTGACTCCTTTATGCTCTTTAATTATGAAGGAAGTTCGTTACTCACTTTTTTCCTATACAGTTTGATCTCCAGTGTAATTCCATTTTCAGAAAGCCGCTACCTGGCCAATTAAGATTTCGACCTTTTTACCCCCTATACACCAGTCAGGCCGTTTTCGTCACAAAAAATGGGTATGGAAACCCAGGAAATCAATATGACCATGTTGCGGAAGAAGGTTGTAGAAGCAAGGAAGGTCTTCTATGTCAGCGCCGAATTTGCACCATTTTCCGGCCGTAAAGACCCCTTCCCCTGAAACCAGCTCCGATCAATTTGTTTTGCACTACCAAACAATAACGGGCATAATAAGTAAAGTCAAAGGAAAGGAAGCACGGGGTTGGGTTTTCAAAATGACGTTCTTCAGAAGCCGGATTGCTATCAACCGGGAGATCATTCGACTGGGAAACGCGGTTCACGGGATCACGACCCCTGAAAAAGGGGATTAGGGGCCTCTCAAAAGAAATGCGCACTATTCTGGACAAAAAATGATTATCAGTGTCAGCCGGCGGACGGACATTCCGGCGTTTTATGCTAAATGGTTCATGAACCGGATTCGCGAGGGTTATTGTACGGTCCCCAACCCCTTCAACCCAAAACAGGTGTCACGTATCCCTCTGAAGCCTGAAGACGTGGACGTCATTGTCTTCTGGACCCGTTATGCGCGTCCGTTGCTCCCCTTTCTAAAGGAACTGAACGACCGGGGATACCGCTACTATTTCCTCTACACCCTCATGGACAATCCCAGAGTACTCGACCCGAAAACGCCTTCTCACCAAAGATCCCTGAACACCTTTCGGGAATTGTCCCATCGCATCGGCAAGGAAAAAGTGGTTTGGCGATACGACCCCATCGTGTTCAGCACCATCACCAATTCCAATTTTCACAAGGAAACCTACCAGCGCATTGCGGAAGCATTGAAAGGCCATACCAGCCGTTCCGTGATCAGCATTGTGGATATCTATCGAAAGGCCGCAAAACGGCTCCGCCAGATGGAAAAACAGGGGGTTTGCATCACCGAACCTACCAAGGAAAACCTGGGTCATCTCATGAAAAGCCTTTCCGTTTCCGCCGGCGCCAATGGTATGGAAATCCAAACCTGCGCCGAAAAACCGGACCTTACATTGCATGACGTGCCGCCGGGGAAATGTATCGATGACAGGCTGATCCGTAAAGTTTTCGGCCTTGACGTGACCCAACGGAAGGATCCGTCCCAGCGGGCCGCCTGCGGCTGTGTGGCCAGCCGGGACATCGGCATGTACGACACCTGCCTGTTTGGCTGCGCCTACTGTTATGCCACCACCCGCTTTGATCTGGCCAGGGAGCGGCATGGAAACCACGACCCCGCCTCCCCTTCCCTGACAGGCCGTTATCAGGAATTCAAGCAATGATCAAGAGCCATCCATATCGGTTTTTTCTCCATCTCTTGCTCCTCCTATCGCTTTCATCAGCCGTCCCCTGTCCGGCAGCTCCCGCTGATGAGCAATTCAAACCGGTAACGGAAGCACTGCTCAGAAACCTCCATCTGGACCGCCGTTACCACAAATGCATCGCCGTCGCCGACGGGGATACCATCACCCTGGAGGAACTGGGAACGGTTCGATTCATCGGCGTGGATACCCCGGAGAAGAATCACCCCGAACTACCGGTTCAGTTCATGTCAGAAAAAACCGGTGACTTCACAAAAAAACTCTGTCTGGGAAAGAACATCCGCCTGGAATATGATGCATTTGATGAAGACAAGCGCGGCAGCTATGGCCGTATATTGGCATACCTCTACCTGGAGGACGGCACATTGGTTCAGAAGCAACTCTTGATGAAGGGTTACGCAGCAGCCTACACCAAGTACCCATTTGACGAAAAAAGGAAAGACCGGTTCCTGGCCTGGGAACAAAAGGCGAAACAAGAGGGTTTGGGACTCTGGAAAGATGGGGGAATGAACGAAGCCCTGTGGATACTCGGACAAAAGCAGCTTCTCATCCAGATAGAAAAGATTTCTTCTCACAAATACAGGCTCCGGATTGGAAACTGGTCTTCAAAAAATTTTTACAGGGACGAAATCAGTCTGAACCTGGTAACGCTATATTCGGCTGCCCATGCACTTGCACCAGGGGATCTCAGAAAACAGCTGTCGCGGTCCGGGTACAAAAGAATGGCATCCCCACCGACCGCGGATATGGTATCCATCATGGGCATGGCCCACAAAAAATGGGGCATCATTTACAAAAACCATTTCAAACCACGCGTATCGGTGACGGAACTTGATACGCAAATACGGGAATTATTCCGTTGGATCAAAGATTTTGAGCCGGAGCTTCTGAGTGTTGTCTTGTCCGTAAACGGCTACCATCCTGTCTCCGGGGAACTGATCCAAATGATCAATAATCCCGAAATCCCAGAAGCATTCCTTAAAACAGAATCGATTGAAAAAAGCGCAAGGCGGATTATTTCATGGGAGTCGGCGAGAAAATACGTTGGAAAACGGGTGACCCTCCAGGGGAGAATCGTTCGCGGTTACAACTCAGGAAATGCCTGTTTTCTGAACTTCCACAGGAATTTCACCCGATATATGAGCCTCACTATTTTTGAAAACGCCCTGCGGAAGTTCCCATTCCAACCGGAGAAGTTCTATCTCAACAAAATGGTCCGGGTGAGGGGGAAAATCAAAATGTATAAAGGCAGGCCGGAGATCGTTCTCGAAAGCCCGAGACAAATCGAGGTTATCAAACAGGGCTATTCTAAATAATGGAAAAAGAAATAAGGGCCGGCCGTGACCGGTAAAACTTCGCCCTTTAAAATACGGAACATTCGGCTGTTCATCGCTTTCAGGGTGTTCTTTAATTCCCGTTTTTACTATCCCGTCTTCACCATCCTTTTTCTGGATTTTGGTCTGACACTGGAACAGTTTGCACTGCTCAACCTGGTGTGGGCCATGACCATTGTCCTCCTGGAAATCCCTTCCGGCGCCCTGGCGGATACCATCGGCAGAAAAAACCTGCTGGTCTTTGCCGGCGTCTGCATGGTCCTGGAGATGGCGCTTCTCTGTTTTGCCCCTTTGGGAAATCCCCGGCTGCTATTTTACATCTTTTTTGCCAACCGGGTGTTGAGCGGCAGTGCCGAAGCGGCCGCCAGCGGCGCGGATGAGGCATTGGCATACGACTCCCTCAAACAGGAAGGCGACCCTGACGACTGGGGCAAGGTTCTGGTCAGGCAGATGGGGTTTCGCTCCGTCGGATTCGTTGTGGCCATGAGCCTGGGCGCCGCGGTCTATGACCCTGCCCTGGTGGGACATCTGGCGGAGCGGGTTGGTCTGAGCATCTCCCTGAACCAGGATATAACCCTGAAATTCCCACTCTATCTGACGCTTGCCACAGCCATCCTGACCCTGTTCATTACCCTCGCCATGAAAAGGATAGAACCTCATAATAACAGGGAAATGGTACTCGGGCGAACAAACGGCGACTCACTTTTAAACGCCATAAAACTGACAATGGCAGCCGGGAAATGGATACTCAAAACACCCTTTGTTCTGGTTATTATCGCTGCCGGCATGATTTTTGATCATATCATTCGGATGATGATCACCCTCAACAGCCAGTATTACCGGCTGATCGATCTACCGGAATCCGTATTTGGGTTGATCGGAGCCGGGCTGGCCCTTCTGGGTCTTGTGATTCCCCGACTCGCACTGAAGCTGGCTGAAAAACATTCCCCCGCATTCAACCTTGGCGTCATGGCAGTGGTCACCTTGACGGGGTTTTGGGGGCTCACGCTGTTTCTGCCGGTCCTGGGGCTTATTCCCATGGCCCTTCTTTCCAGCGTCATGTATTTCACCGGTTTTTTTGTGAGCCACTATCTCAACCGGATTACGGATTCCTCCCGGCGGGCCACCGTATTGAGCTTCAAGGGGTTGTCCTTTAACCTGGCTTATGGGTTCATTTGTCTGTTCTACGCCATCCTTTTGAGTACACTTCGAACGCGCGTTTCGGAAACAGCCCCCACAATCACAGGGCAGTCGATTGAAAATATCGTATTTATTCAATCTGTTAAATGGTTTCCATGGTATTTTACATTAACTCTGTTTATCCTTCTGGTTTTTGCGGCATGGCAATTGAAACATTCGAAGGAATATCGAAAGCGCGGATAACGGGATATTTTCCCTCCATATGGGTATAAAAATCTGCAATGGTTTCCATATCCGATTCCATATTGCCCGTGATATGAACTGTCGGTCCAACACCCCCGATCTTTTCCCTGTAATCCAGATACCCCAGCACCACCGGGACGCCCGCACCCCTGGCAATATGGTAAAATCCACTCTTCCAGTACATGACCTTATTGCGGGTGCCGGAAGGAGGAACCACCAAAACCATTCGGTGATGTTGGTTAAAGGCCCGGATCGATTGCGCCACAACATTGTGTGATCCTGAGCGGTCAATGGGAAAGGCCCCCAACCACCTCATGAAGGATCCCATGGGCCAGCGGAACCAGGTACTTTTCATCATGATCCGTGGTTTTATACCCAGAATGAATGCCAGACAGACGGTGTAAACAAAATCCCAGTTGGACGTATGGGGCGCTGCGATGATGACGTATTTCGGATCGGAGGGCCTTTCTCCCGCGGCCTTCCATCCTGATATTTTAAAGATGATCAGCGCCAGCCAGCGCATCAAAGTTTTACCGAAGAAGGTTTCATGGACGGTACTTTGCATTTTCAGATCCTTATTTAGTGCCCGAACGAAAACTGTCTTTTTCGCCAATCTCTGCGTCAGATAAAAATTTCAATCCTCGAAATACTTAATGTATTCCTGCGGTTAAAATTTTGATCTTCCTTGATCTTGACAAAAAATCCTAGTTTTCGTTCAGACACTATTTAGGTCTATGGGCAGGCACGAGGCCTGCCCCTACTTGTTGCGTATAAAATTTTGAATGACGCTCCAGATAATCAAAAGAATCCCCAGCACCAGGGATATCCGTCCCAGATAATCGCCATGCCGGGCAAAAAAAGTACGCCCCTGGCGGAGATGCACCTCTCCTTTGAGTGTTGCTTTTTTCCACCAGGGGGTTTGTGCCATCACCGTTCCGTTTGCATCAATAAGGGCTGAAATACCATTGTTGGCCACACGGACCAGATCCCGACGGCATTCAATGGCACGAATGGGGCTGAAATTGAAGTGATGACGGTAACCCGGCGTGTTTTTCCACCATCCGTCGTTGGTGATCATGCAGATAAAACCCAATTTTTCTGTCAGATTTTGAGCGCAGTAGGGGCCGAATACCGATTCAAAACAAAGGATTGGCAGGATACTGATGGAACCGTTCGAAGATTCGAAGCTTGTGCTCTCCTGGCGGTAGCTGTAGGTGCCGTTGTATCCCCCAAGCTCAAGGGAAAATTTCCCCAGAAAGCCCAGATATTGCACAAAAGGCATCCGCTCGAATATGGGAACCAGTTTGGTCTTGTGATAGAATTGGGGGCCACCACCAGGCGCCAGAAAAAGCGCGGTATTGAAGGCCTCGTAGTAAAAACCTTTTTCCCGGTCAAAACGACTCCCCGGAGGGATATCACTGCCCAGTTTCCGGTAGCTGTGCACGCCCAGAAGACAATTGAGCCCCGGGTGTTTTTGCCGGAAATCCATTAATTGGCGGTAATATGGCGACGTGATTGGATTTTCCTCGTCAATCTGTTGCACAATAAGGGTTTCAGGGCCGAACAGGTATTGGGTTTCATCATCGCAAAGGGTCTCGGCCGTTTTGAAAAATTCCGCCGCGTGCCGCGCCTGGTTTTCCGGTATAAATTTTTCCGTGTATGGATCCAGATTGGGCTGAATCAGGGCTATTTTGACGGTTTCCGCTCCCGGTTGAATATTATGGAAGATTTGATACGACAAAAAGGCGGGGACCAGCAGTAAAAGAAGGGTTACTGCCCCGATAGGGACCGTTGCACCCACGCCCCTTTTCCGGTAGACCTCATAGGCTTTGAAGATGGCAAAGTTGGTCAGAATAATCCAGAGGCTCCCCCCCCGAACACCGGTAAACTCAACCCATTGGATGAGCTCCGGCGCCGTAACCAGGGCATTTCCCAGGTTAAACCATGGCCAGGCCAGATCCCAGATGTTATGAACATATTCGTACCCCAGCCAGATGAACAGAAAAGGGAAAAACAATGGAATTTTGAGAATGGTTCGAACCCGGCTTGCCAACCAGAAGATAAGGGCCTGCACGAGGGCGTTGGCCAAGAATATAAGTGTAGCCCCTAACCATTGCGCCTGTGTTACCCACCAGGCACCCAGGACATTCATCAGGAAAAAACCTGCAAAAGCGTAGTTCAGCAGCGCATGACGGTTCCGGTTGTTGTGAATGTCCTTTTCCAGTTGTAAAAAGGGCACCCAGGCAATAAAGATCAGGAAGAAAAAGGAGGGTATAATCCAGGGGATGCCCAGCAGCAGGCCGCTGGTCAGAGCTAAGGTGAGGTTTTTTCTGGTGTCCGTATTCATTGGGTCCCGGTGATCGAGATCGGCCTAATAGCCGAGGCGTAAGAGCGCCAGGGGCAAAGGGATTGTCGGGACGTCCTGAATAACACCTGGATGCCTTGATTTTGTAAAGATGATACCGTTTTTGTATTTGACAATCTGTTTGAGCTGTTTTGGACGGAGCTGCCCTGTCCATTTCACCTCAATTGGCCAGAAAGTTTCTTTGGAAACATAGGCGATATCCACTTCACCTTTTGCCTTTATGTAGTAGGTGGGAAAACGCCTGCTGTAATGCGTAGTGACGCAGGCTTCGACCAATTTTGCCGATTCTTCCGCATCGAGAAGCAAGGGTTTGACCTGTTCATTAAACGGATCTTCACATGGTTTTATCCATGCACGAACCGCGTGAAAAATGAAGGGATCCACAAACATCACCTTTCTTGCCTTTTTGGGAGAAGCAGACAGTTTATGTTCCAAAAGCGCCGCCTGAACAAATGCCGCATCCATCGAAACAAGGAGGGATACATAATCCGAAACTGTCTTGGGATGATCAATGGAAAGATCATCCGAAAGGGCATTCCATGTAATCTGGGTCCCGTATCTTTTGACAATTGCTTCCAACACTTCAAACAGATAGTGCTCCTGTTTTTTCCGTTTTAAGACATCTCCACGGATCCAGTCGCTGTATGTTGAAAACGTGGCCGGCAATATACGGCCGTGTGTCGCCATATCGTTAATTGCCGTCAGGAATCCGCCATGGATAAGATAGCTTTCGAAAGCTTCAAAAAGAGGGTCAAGCAATTCAGGAGAAGGAACATCGTTGGCGCTTGAAAGTAGCTTCATGTCGGCCTGGGCTATTTTTCCCGTTAAACCCACAAATTCAAGGAAACTAAGGGGCCGGAGATGAAAATCCATCTTGTCGGATAAGCCCCTTCTACCTGGAAAACGCATTCGGGCTTCTTTAATGATGGCAAGGTCAGAGCCCGTAATCACCAGTATCCCATTTTCCAGTATCCCGGCATCGGCAAGATATTTAATGCCCTGGTCCCAATTCCGGATATAGGTCACTTCATCAAGAAGTATAACGTTAAAATGAGTATCCGGCATATCTCTTGCCAATTCGGAGATTATTCTTACCAGAGAATGATGGTCATCAATCAGTTCACCTGTAATATAAACAATGTTTTCCGGCTGGACATGGCCCTCAAGCAACTTGACCATCCATTGCTTCAAAAGGGTCGTTTTTCCCGTCTGCCGGCTGCCAATCAAGGTATATATCCCAGGTTCATTCCTTGGCAGCTGCTCAATCAGGGGTGAATGAAAGACAAACGGCTGTTTGCTCAGCAACCTTAGTTGAGGATCCAGATCGGAAAAGGCATCCGGGTTTTCAATATGCGTATTGTGTGGTAAGAATCTGGAATCCATGAAGAATCCTTAGATCAAAAATCTGTTCATTGCAGATTGAATAAATTTATTCAATGCTTATTATCCAAAATTTCATAGAATGTCAACCTTAAATCGGGAGGAGGCAAGTGGCAATCACGCTCTTTACACGGTATCCGACGGAAATGATCATATCCGGATTATGATAATCCAGGAGGCGCTTAACCTCAAGATTTCCCTCTTTTCGAACCGTCAAATATTTTTTGACAGTTGCCTCCGGAAACAATTCACCTTCTTCATATATACTGTTGATATGATGGCTTATATTTTGTTTTGAACTTTGAAAAAGGTCGGCCATGAGTTGTTGCGTCAACCATACCGACTCATTTTCAACGCGTACATCCAGTTTTATCTGTCCCTCTTCGGACTCATAAACCAACAGCTCACCTTTGGAAGGTTCCAGCGGATGTTCATTTTTACTATTCGGCATTCTTATCATCCTACAGTAGATTCTGAACTGAAAAAAACTGAATTTATGATCATTGTGCTTTCCCCTTGGGTCGATTATTTTTGCCATTTGGTTAGCGACTCATCGGAGGTTATCCGTGATCGAAACCAGAGGTTACCCTAAATAGTGTCTGAACGAAAACTAGGATTTTTTGTCAAGATCAAGGAAGATCAAAATTTTAACCGCAGGAATACAGTTGGTATTTCGAGGATTAAAATTTTTATCTGACGCAGAGATTGGCGAAAAAGACAGTTTTCGTTCGGGCACTAAATAGTCATCGGATTTGGAACGTTCAATGTGATTAGCCGTATCCCGTAATGTCTCTATTGCACCTGGGCTAGTGTACGGCGCGTAAGATGCCATTTGTTTCCTAATTTGCTTGATAGGATCACCACTATTTGATTAAACAACAAAGCACTCTTTTTCAGGAGATGAAAAAGGGGACAGATTTATTTTTGCCATGTCCCCTTGTTTCAGTGACAAAGAAAAAACAAAAATAAATCTGTCCCCTTTTTCTGTCTTTCACAAAACGCTTATCCATACTTTTCAAAGGCTCTTCTAAAAGCAGCCGCTTTCCCCTCATCTCTCAACTGCTCAAAAACAAGTGACAAACGTTTCAGGATGGCCGGTCTGTTAGGATACTGTCGATTGAGTCCGAGAAGAATCTCAGAGGCTTCTTTGTACCTCGCTTGAAGCCCAAGAATGGATGCTTTTTTGAGCAGTAGATCCGGAGCATCCGGGTCTTCTTTCAGACAAATTTTCAATACCTGTGCCGCTTCTGAAATGTGTCTTGCTTTCAGGTAAACCGTCAATGACTGCCGGCGAAGTTCCCTGCCTAAGAAATCTGCCTGCTTCAAGATTTCGGGGTGACCCTTAAAAAAATCGATACAATCGAAGTAGCGACCTTCCTTGATTAAAGCTTTAACCATCATCAAAAATGCATGCTTGTCTTTGGACCGTTCGTATTCCTGTCTGGCAATTTGTCCCACACGTCTATAGTCTTCTGTTTCCAGGGACTTTATCGCATCTGCAGACCAGTCGATGTCTGCCTTTGCGTAGGGCGTCAACCGATGCAGCTCTCCGAACGCTTTTTGTGTTTGTCGCACCGTTCGAAAAGTCTGGGCAAGCTCTTCCACGCTATCCCAACGATTTTCTGGGGAAGCTGCAAGACACTTCATGATTAGGTTTTCCAACTGTGGAGATACTGTATTGTTCAGTTCCGAAGGCTTTGGGAATGGCTGATGGCGAGCCACCTGGCTCAGTGTATCGTGTGGAAGGCGTGAAGTAACAAGGTGGTATAAAAGCACTCCCAGGCTATAAATATCAGCCCGGAAATAAGCGCCCTCATCTTTGAGCTTCGTCGATACGCCGACAACTTCCGGTGCGGAATAAAGGACCGTCCCACCGTTTTCCCGGGTGCGGGTATACAGATCCTCCGGCATAAAGCTGCTTCCGAAATCGGTTAATTTTAACCGCTCGCCGGAAACGAGGATGTTCTGTGGTTTGATATCCCGATGGGCGATGCCGAATCGGTGAAGGTGTTTTACCCCCTCAAGGACTTGTGAAAAATAGTCCAGAACCTTGTCGTATCTCAGTACGAGGCCCTGTTCACCCACATCCAGCAAACGCGCTAAAGTGGAAGAGGCGAAATACTCCATTTCAAGGACATACCATTCTCGCTGTGGCGGAACACGGCCCATCCAGTAGATCTCTATTACGTTCGGATGACTCGGGCGCCCCACAAGTGCGCTCCCTTCCGCCAGTTCCGCGTCCGATCGTCCCATCTGCTTGGGGATCTTGACCGCGACCACTTTATCATCCTGCAAATTGGTTGCGCGCCAAACCCACCCATAAGAGCCGTCTCCAAGGCACTCCAACAGCTCGTATCGATTTCCAAGCGTCATATCGGCATTCGGCATAAAATATCGCGATTGAGATCCCATCATTCGCCTCTGGCTACGATTTTCGATAAACGGAGGAGATTGTCTTTTCCCCGTTGCACGATGAATTGTAGAAAACATAAGCATGATCCGTTGCCTCCTGCCACTTCTTCTCTTAATTGAGTCTCATATCCTCGGCTTATAATACTTCGCAGGGAAGCATGATCCGGTAAAGCCACCAAACCCTCCGTCCAATACGCCATCAGAAGAATGGTTTCAGGATTTTTCCATCGATGTTGCGCCAGGAGAAGATTTTCAACCTTTGGCGAAAGGTCTTTTTGCTTACCTTCGAAGCGTTCAAATTCAACCAGGAGTTCAGCCTTTTTGGACGTACGATCAAACCAAGCGCTGTCGGACCGAACATCTGCCGTGATATGCTTAAAACGGCCTTTTCTTGGCGCAGGCATTTCAGTTACGGCACAAAAGCCAAGATCTCTGCCCGCATGGGCCAAATACGAAAGCCCTAAACTGTGAATATTTACCCCACTGTCTTCTACGCCCCAATCCGTCCAGATGGGAAGCATCCGTCGAACGCGGGCCAGATCAGAAAGGTTCTGAAGAATTTTCTTTCGATTAGCCATCCCATTGTCCCCAAAGTTGGAGGACTTCAGGTGATTCACCTCCATGCAGCAGCGCTTTCATACCCACTTTGACCAATAGGGGGGCCGGAATCGATCGCCCGCATATAAGCGCTTCACCCGTTGAAAGGTTGGGCAATTCATCGATATCGGCTTTGCTGACCATATCCGATGTTTTTGTGATGAAACGTTGGTCATCAGGGTTTTTCAGGCGCATTGTGATTAACGTATTGCACTGGGATGTAACATCAGGATCCAGTTTTGACGGCCGTTGGCTAATAATGGCGAAGCCAACCCCAAATTTTCGACCTTCCGCAGCAATTTTCTTGATGATACGATGGCTGACCGTGCGCCCGCCGGCAGGAACAAAATTGTGCCCTTCTTCGTAAATGAGAAAGCAGGGCCGGATACGATCTGTTTTGCTGGAAGCAGCCCGCAGAATTTCGCCTGAGATCAAAGCCGTAATGACCTGTTTGGCTGTATCGCTTAAGCCTTGAAGATCCACAACAATGAGGCGCCCCATACGGTCGGTCGGCCTTCCGATCATCTCATAAATATCCGTAGCACTGCCAAGCGCCCCATGATAAAAACTCTGTGCTTCGCTGAGTACCCTTGAGAGTTTCATGGAAGCGACTGCTGCGCTTCTGCCGTTTAAGGCCTGTGCTTCTGCCGTTGAAAGCTCATCCCACCCTCTGAGTTCATCTAAACCGTCCCCCAGATAGTGGCGAAGTCTGTTGATATCTCGCGGAGTCGCCGGTTCCTGTATGCACCAATATCGAATGGCAACATCCAAAACCCGCTGCTGTGGCTCGGTAAGCCCGGGAAGGATCTCACTGACCTCATCCATCTCGAAACGGTCAAACTGCAAGGCCAATTCTTTATTAACTCCCGCATACTTTTCACGGAAAGTCGGGTCCTGAGGGGTATAGATGTGAATTCCACCGCCGGCATCCTGTAGACTTTCCATAATCTCCCGGATACGGGAAAGTGCCTCTTTGTCACGATGGTCTTCCGTTTCCCCCATGGAGGGGTTGAAGCGTAATTGCCCCCCCTGAAGTGCACGACCATATTCGCCATGTGGATCGAAGGCGACGACCGTTCCATTATGGAAAGTGACCAATCGTTCTAAAATTCTTCCAACTGTGTATGACTTTCCGGAGCCCGTCATGGCTAAAACGGCAAGATGTTCCGTTACCAATTTATTCACATCGAGAAAAACCGGAACCGCGTCAACTCCCTTTTCGTATCCCACCAGGTTACCGATGTGAAGGCTCGAATGCTCACTGAATCCATAGAATTCGCTCAGGAATTGAAAGTCGACTTTTTCAACACGCGTTCCCGGATCGATCGGTCTTCGGGGTATTCGTATTTCACCCGTTGACGGGTCTTTCAGACCGACAACTTCCAGTTTTGCGGTCAATTGCTCCCCGGTCACCTGGGCGCCTGGCAATAATTCCAAATCGGAAACCCCTTGTCCCAATCCCGTATTGTACAATACATTACTGCGGCTGATGCTGACGACGCGCGCCAGCACATTAGAAAGTGCTTCATTTTCTCGTTCCTGGTGTGTAATTCGTACGAACTCTCCACGCCGACACGCAAAAGAGGAGTTCATCACCATCAGAAGATTGGAAGGGTCTCCTGTATTTCCAACCAATTTGCCAATATAGGGTGCTGTCATACTCAATCTCCTAACACATTGGATTTCGCTATTAAAAATCGTCCAGTTCTTCCAGCCATGCATCTTCGATCCTGCGGCTTCTCATTTCCTGTGCGATTCCGCGTCGGTAATTCTCCAGGAAATGGTCAAGGGCTTTCAATTCTCGCTGCGCCAATTGTATGGGGAACGGTAAGGCCTTTTCTCCCCCCGTTGCCGTCAAGGCCATCACTTGCCCAGTGATCAAGTCTATAGCAGCCGCATCCCAATCAGGTGCGTCGCCAATCAATTGCAGCAGGCGGGGGCCCGCGTTTTGATTTGCCCGGTAGTGAACCCCCAGGACTCCCAGCTCGGGCAGCAGAGCAGGCTCCATTCTTGGTGTGTTGACATTCATTCGAAATGCAGCTGTTCTTGAAAAGCTGCCAAGGAGTCCAAATACAAAGCGCCTTTCACCAATCCCTGAAATAGCGTTAGTACGTTGGTCCAGGGCCTTAAGCCCAACGGGATTAATATTCTCCGTTGACAGCACTTGTTTTCGGCCTTCCACATCACGAAGATCTGCCAGAGCAGAATGGATAATAGCGCCAAAACGTTGTGCGGCAACACCGCCCAACACCGTTCCCTCACGATGCCATGGAAACAGCGCCTCTCTTCGCGTTTCCCAAAATGATTGGATGACGTCTATGGCCTGGCCATAAGAACGATGATATTCGGTTCCTTTACGGAGGCTGGGCACCATACTCCGGTTTAAGGCCAAAGGGCAGTCAGTCAAAATGATATCAGGCTGGAATGCGTCCAGACCAGATTCAGCCAATCGATATGCCAACCGGGTTTCGTTCAGTTGGAGTATTTTCGATTGATCTTCAAAATTAATGTCGTCAATTTCGCAAAGGCTGTCCTGTCCGGCAGTGGAGACCACGTTTTTTTCGATCTTCAAATCCATGCGAACGGCAGCGGTTGCGTACAGAAAGCCGCCAACCGTCCTTTTTACCGTACTCCGGGTCCCAATGCCGCTGACCTTTAAATTCAGCGGGGTCGGCCGATCTACGCTCTTGACGAGGCCTGCATCCACGAACATCGGCGCCACGGCTTCCAGCTCACGAATCTGGTTCAGAATACGCCCCACCGTTCCCGGCAATTGTATCTGGGTTTGAATCGCCAACATTTGAGCCAGGCTTCGCGATTCATAAGGATTCTCGGTCATGGATTTCCCTCCTGCAAGGCATTAAGATAGATGGCATAAGGGCTTTTGCTCAGCACCTCGCGACCGCTTTTGGTGAGACGGGTTTGATGGATGTACCCCAATTTGACAAGATCCTCGTAAAGCCCTTTTCCAAGCTCCCTGGCAATTTTAAAAACAGGGGAGTTTTCCAGGGAATGAAGCGCGGTGTCTATTGTTTCATGCTGATGGCTTTCCAGGTAAAGGAGCATGGAAAAATGAAGCGGCATGAGCGTCAAAGCCGCTTGCTCGTTTTTATCCGCCTTGTGGGGTTTGCCGGACAGTTCAAAAAGCTCTGTAAGCCAATCCTGCAACCGTTTGGGATGGTCAACAGTCCGCAAAGACCAGACAGGCAAAACCGTGATCGCCAGAGCCCCTGTTGAGATGCGAGGGCGATAATAGCCGACGGCAAGGGTTTGTCCTGCAAATTGAAGATTCCTGATCCGATCGGTCAGAAAATTTCCGTGCAGGCTGTATTGAACTTCCACGGCCAATGAAGCAGCGAGACTTGATCCGCCTTCAGGGGGATTGTCCATATACCGAATTTCCCAGCGAAGTGGTATTTCTTGAAAACCCGTTTGCAGGGGCGGAACGACCAGCACCAGACGACCCGTCGCCATTATCCACTCCATTAAAGGGTTGTGAATCTCAGGCTGCACAAAATCCTCCCCAGAAACCATCAAAACACCTGATTCATCCGGGAATTCGGATATGGGATTCGCCTGGAGGGTCATCCCAAGAATTCGCTTGCGCCGTCCTTCCCCGATACGTCCATAGAGCCATACCGGCGGTATCATAAAGATCCCTCCTCCAGAGAGTAACTGCGGCGTAGAAACCCATGGTTTATCAACGAATCTGCTTCCTTAGGCTCCAGATCGAGTTTGGCATCGGATTTAATGACACCCACCACATGGGACCATCGATCAAAAGAAACCTCTGTCTCTTTCAAAAGATTGTCGCCTTCCATTTTCCAGGCCGCCAGGCACTCCTGAATAAATTGGATACATTTTTTCAGTGATTCCTGCTTTTCAAGGCTTGCCAGCGTCACCTCTGCAACCTGTTTTTTTCTTTTCGCAAGTTTGAGCGCATTGATGCCTGAAAACGAATCCCCAAGTTTAGGATTTTCCAATAGTATGCGCCGATAACCGGCAATCGCATTTTCAACCGTCTGGATCTGTCCCGCCAAACCCTGTGTACTGTTTTTGGGAGGATCGAAAATGCGAACAGCCTTTTCCATGAGTGGCTGGAAGTTCCCCAAACGCGCCGGACCGTCATGTGTCTTTCTCAGCCGGTCCACTTCCTCGTTTCTGGTTTCTTCCAGCTCTTCGTGAATCAATTCCGGTTTGGCGATCAGTACTCCCAGGTCCGGCAAGGTTTTGGGGAAAACGAAATCGGGAGGCGCCTCAGTTAGCTGTCTTTCGATTTCAGTAAGCTTTTTATCATGTGATTCCAAGGCATTCCGGATTTCCGTGTGTGTCTTTTTGAGCGATCTGAATGCACTTACAATCTGCCCATCGATCTCTTCCAGGGGAACTGTTTGTCCCGTTTCAAGGTTAACCCCAAGTTCATCGGCCATTTTATCCATCGCCGCAGACGCTTCCCCCACCTGGAGGTCACGAAGATAGTGGTGCAGCGTGCCTGCCCCGATTATTTGTTCGACAATGGTTCGCCCTTCACCAAAAGCCTCATTGAGGGCGCCGTCCAGAATGTGCGCAATTTTTTCCAAAGAGAGGGTGAAAAGTTCAACTGGAAAAGTCTCCGACACACTCTCCTTGATCTTTTGCTGAAGATCCTCCACACGTTTACGGATCCTCTTTTCCGCTTCCCGCACGTATTCCATGAATAGTTCGGCACGGCGTATTCGCCGCCACAACTCCTGGCTGTCATCATCAAAATTCAGTGTGCGAATGTTTTCGTCATGCTTTGTTTCCCGGTACCGATCCCGGTTAAAAACAAAATCCGCCTTCCGGATAATGCTCCGTCTATGGCGTGAGCAAGCGCACAGTTCCTTGAACACAACTTCAGCAGATTTCTTAAAGAGTGTTGATGACTCCTTTATTTCCAAAACAGACAGGCTCTCCTGCGCTTCTATGATAAATTGCCTGGCTTTTTTTGTTTTTGCACCAACCGTGGGCGATCCTTCAGGCCCAAACAGGTCCCGTACGCGGCCTTCACCGAAGACCACCTCCATTTTGCCCACAATTTCAACAAATTCACCGCTTAGCCAATTGGATGCCTCCAAAACCCTGTTGCTTAGATAAGAACGGGTGAGGAGGCCATATTCATTGGGGCCTTTCCCGGAGGTTTTGCTTTCATTGGCAAGCCGCATTTCGCATAAAAGATTCATCCATTCTTGATAGATCGTTCGCTCTTTTAAACCTTCCCAGGTATACCCCCAGAACCACTCCCGTTTGGCCACATCAAATGTCCAGGATAGCTTTTCGAACACCAGGCGGCGGATCAGAGCCAATAGAAAATAAGGAAATCGGGCCTCTGCATTGCCATCAAAGTCAGAGAAAAAAAGCGCGCGTTCATCCTCTTCATAACCCGCTGCACGGGCCTTGGGAGGTATCCGAAGCTTGGCCAGCACAGCCACAAGATCCTCCACATTGACTGGCGAACTTTCATCTAAATCCGCCAGGGATAGTGGTTCAACCCCTCCCAGCATCAGGTAACACCATCCCTTGATCAACGTTTCATACTCAGGCTCTCGCAAATTTCCACTTGCCCGCATGGGCCAGGCAATTCGTCCCATGCGGTCCAGTTGCTTTCGCCAGTCAGCCACAGACTGAATAAAGGGTCGAATGACTCCCTGCAGCCGATTGTTGAAAGATGAGGTGAACACGGAATGGTTGAACTCAAAACCATTCCAGCTTGAACTGGAAAGCCCCACCTGGTAAAGGGCGTGTTCTTCCGAGGCGCTGAGCTGATACAACATAAGGTAAGATGGGGCATTCTCAATAACGTCCGTTGTCGGTGAATCGTATTGGTCCACCAGAGCTCGGGATGAGGTAAACGCCACCACGGGGAATCGGCCTTTCTTGGAAAACTGTGAATAGGCCAAATGGCACAGTCTCTCCAATTCATCCATGTTTTTGACCCAGGCCAGGACAAGATGCCCTTTTGGATTCAGCTTCAAAGCATCCAGGGTTACCAGTCCGCCGGTGGGGCTTTGTCGGGTTTTAGCTGCCGTTGCAATGGTGACCACATGGTCTTCTTCCATTCCCGAGGAAACTGCATCGTATTCCCAATTCTGATCCAAGACTCGCATGGCCCCGACCAGCACGGACCGCGCTCTGGAGGAATGGTTCTCGCCCTTTCTTGCGGCCAAAGCGTTGCCGTGGGCTTCTCCCTTATCAGGATCACGAAACACAAGTGTTTTTTGTCCTTGCCGGCGATGCCGTAAATCCAGCCTGGCGATCATTGCCATGCCAGGGGCAATATGTGTCGCATCCTCTTCCTGGATATCCCGGCTGTCCAGAAACTTTCGCCACAATGCCCTTGCCGCGTCTTCCGCCGCCGGATGGGGATACAGTAATCCAACCAGCTCTATGAAATCGCTCTGACGCAATGGAATCAAAAGTGTGTGTTTTCCATCTGTTCGCACAACATTTTTTGTTTCATGGATGGCATAGGTTCCCAGGTTGGCGAGAAGTTGCTTTAAGTCCAAAGGCTGATCAATGCCCCCCAGTCGCCAATATCCCTTGTCGCGATTGAACTTCGACTCAGAAAGCGCCCGCGTCGCCTCCAAATCATCCCATTCCACACGGCGGAACAGCAGGGCTATGGGTTCATCAAATTCGTTTCGTCCACAAAGAAGCGCCTTCCTTTTTTCTTCGCTGTATTGATCCAGTGGGACGGGCAACTGCCCGTACAGTAACTCCCTGGCCAACTGGATCTGTTCATGGTTTTCCATCTTTAGGACTTCTATGGCGTTGTGGTCCAGAACATGGTCGCGGATGCGGCTCGAAACCCTCACCAAGTCCTGGAAAAGATCGCCCAGGGTTTCCGGTTCCACCTCCCCGCGGATTCGTCTCTGTTCCAGCATATTATCCACATTGGCCATTATCACGTTGAACCAGCCGAAATTGCCGGCGCTCATGGCATAGGCTGCTTCCACCAGTCCCGTGGTATAATTAGGCAAACGGCCGACCTTCGAAAGAATCCGGACGAAGGCGCTCACATCGCTGAAATTGTTGGCCGCCAATTCCGCTATTTCAAAACGTCGCGCCGCAGACTGAATCTCCCGTAATTCATCGCCGATAGCCGGTGAGCAAAGCGCCACGTATCGCAGCCAGGGCAGTTTGCGGCGTGGGTCCTCTTCCTTGATCGCTTTTCCCATGAGCTTGATCGCTCGACCGTCCAGTGGTTTGAAATCCTCTCGTTCCAGCCCATAAGTGGCGGCTTCCGCTGCCGTTTCCAATTCATCCAGCACTACCAGAATGTAATGAATGCCAAACTGCCTGAGATAGTCGTAAGCCGCCTGGCATAAACGGGAGGCAAGCGTGGGATCGGTATAGAGATCTTCATCGCTGTGACCGGTGGATACCTCCAATGCATCGGCCAGTTCATTGTGATCGAAACCCTTTACCAGCAAACGATCATAGGCTTCCCTGGCGATCTGTCCCTGGATCGAATCGTCAAACTGGTCCTGGGCGATGGGAAGAAGGGATTTATACAGGCCAAAGGCGAACCAGTTGTCCACGTTATGGTATTCGTTGGCGATCTGGCTGTAGCGAATATAAAGCGCCAGATATTGCTCTCGGTCATCATCGTCGTTAAAAAGCGTCGCCTCGTTCAACGAACCGTCCAGGTCTCGAAGATACCAACCCTTGCTACTTTCGTTTACCTGGGCGATGAGTTCATATCCCAAACGCGACTTACCGATGCCCCATGGGGAAATCGCAGCAAAAACATGGGCGAACTTTTCGGCTTCTTCGTCTACCAGGTGTATAAAATGCCGGAAGGTTTCAAAAAACTGGCGTTGTCCGACAATGGGATGTGTCAAAGGATAGCTGGAAACACCCCCGGCCGCCCATTTATGCTGAATCTTATTTTTGGTCTCATTCATGGAATCGGTCCTCGCTGGGTTTAATCGTCATGCCCTGCATGCTGATCTTCCTGGTTTTCGTCCACGATCTGGTAATCAAGTTTGGCAAGGCAGTCGTTGAAATCTTCATGAACAATCCACTTTACCAGCTTGTGTTGCCGATCGCCGAATAATCCGCGCCCATGACGTGCTTGTCCTGGTTCGGCTGCCAGGATTTCGATGGCGCCTTTTTCCATTGCACGGAACATGCGCGCATCCATCCAGAGGGCAAAACCCTCGGAATGGGTGTTCGGGTTAGGATAAATCTTTCCATGGAGTTCCCTCAAAACCTTTTCAACCGGAATAAAGCCACGCAGATCCGCTTCCCTTTCCGTAATATCACGAAGAAGTGCGCTCGCAGTTATGGACTCCTTCCGGCTATTTTGCATGCCTGTTATATTCAATACACTGGATGGAATACGCAAATCGCCGTCATCAGAGAGCCACCCGAGGTAGTCGAACAGATACAATGGGGCCTTGAAAGGCGCCCAGGAGAAATCGTCCCGCCGCGAGTCGCGCAAAAGCACATCGGGATGCAGCCGAATGGAAACTTCCGGCACAACATTGGGAAGCCACCCGTTTGCACAAAGGCGCTCGATTCCTAAAAACCAGTCCCTTTCGTTGGAAAAACGGTGCAGGATCAGACTTGAACCGGCTTTCAGTTTTCCACGGCCATCCCGCAGCGTGCGCCATTCAGAAAGCCTCCAGTCGCCTTGCATTAACCGAAATATCAGAAGCCGAATCCAGGGACTTTGCCGGAGGAGGGCAATGGCCAATCGATTAAGCGCCTCTCGGTCTTCAAGATCCTCGTAGGCCAGTTGTTTTGAAAAGTCAGCAAGTTTCCATCCATCCTTTTCCGGACGGTATTCAAGAAATCCCACCCCAAGCAGAAGTTTTTCTTCGCTTCCAGCCGCCATGCCGAACAGACCGAGGATGGACCTTCGAGACATGACTTGTTTCAGGTTTTTTTGCCAGATACTGCGAGGGGTTCCCCGGATGATGCCTTCCTCGTTTTCCACAATGGCTAAGGCTTTTAATCCTCGATACCAGCATTCCGGGTCGCGGTCTTCAGTCCAGAAAGAGGGACGTTCCAGATAAAGCGTTTGATCGCTCATTGGGCCATCCCTCCTTCAGCCGCCCCAAGCCCGACGCGAGCCAGACGTTCTTTGGCCCAAACTTCGCAGGTTCGACGCAGGTTTATGGTGACATGCGCTCCTTTCCGATAAAAGAACCTGCTGCCAAGCGTACGATAGCACTGATCGGAAAAGTTCGGATGAATTTGGTATCCCGGCGCCCTCCCGGTCCCGCCGGATTCAAAGGTCCAGATTTCATTCGTGAGCAAAGTCTGGATCACCGATGAAATCATGAGGTCCATCGTTTTCCTGGAAGCATCCGCTGTGAGGATGGCGATTCCAATCTCATCCAGCGACCGCGAAACCAACTCCCCCAATGTTCCGCATTGAACCTCAGCGCCATCCGGCGTGGTGACAACCACGTTCACCTGCCTCGGTTGATGAAAGGTTGACAATTGCTCACGATCCAGCTCCAGGGCCAACCGTCCGGAAATCCGTTCCGCCTGCCAAGCCTCTTGCATGAAGACCATTTGACCCATCAGAAAGACCCAGGGCCTTGCCAACGCCCACGACATCGTAGACGCGGATTCCTCATTTTTCATTGGCGCAAGGGAACCGCTCAATACCGCTGATATTTCATCCAGGGGTTCGATACCGGGAGACAGCAAGAGGCGGCCTTTTACCCAGTTTCCACCGGAGTCTTGTTTGTGGACGTCAGTAAGAGGAATAGTCTTCTTGTTTGTGGGATCCGTCGTGACAGCGCCTGCGGCTGATGTGGCCCGCAGGAGTTTTGGAGCGGAGACCGCTTCATGGGCCGGCGCGCCAAAGATTTCGCGCTCCAGGGCGGCAAGAGGCGTAGGGTTAAGGCCACGGTTTTCCCAGGCCTGTAGGGCTGCTTCCGCACAAGGGCCTAGCTGGTCAATAGCGTCAAAGAGCGCCTGATGATCGCGCTGGATGCCCATTTCCTCAAGACGGGCACACGCAATGCTCAGCCACGGGGCCCGGACTTCCGGATAAAATGCAAACACCCCGGCTTCAGCCTCTTTTTGCCCCAGCAATCGCAGCATCCGAACCAGGCCCGGCGTGGCCACGGCGCGTTGACCATCTTGGGAAGGCCGTACCACGCCAAAGCCCCGCAGGTGCGCGAATCCCTCAAGATCAGCCGCGTCGGCCTCCCCGAACCGGAGCAACTGGCGGATGGCGGCAAGGGTCAGACGGTTCATACCTCGCCTCCTTTCGTCTGCAACCGGCTCAGGAGTTCCTGCTCCCGCCGCAAAAAGGCCTTGAGTTGTTCCTCCGAAGGCAGCGCCACGAGATACCGGGAGACAAATACAGCGTTGTCCAACCCCGTGGTGGCATAGTGGACTTCCTCCGAATCCTTGTCCGCGCAAAGCAAAATCCCCACGGGCGGGTTTTCCCCCTCTTTGGTGGTGTTTTCTTTCAGGTAATTGAGATAGAAATTCATCTGTCCGGCGTTTTCGTGCTTGAATGAACCGATTTTCAGATCGATGGCCACCAGGCATCGCAGTGCGCGGTGGAAGAAAAGCAGATCCAGAAAATGATGCCGATTCGCAACGGTAATGCGCATCTGGCGTTCCACAAAGCAGAAGTCACGGCCAAGCTCCAGAAGAAATGCTTCCAGATGATCCAGAAGCGCTTTTTCCAAGTCCGACTCACTGTAAAGCGTCCGCTTTTCCAGCCCCGTAAATTCCAGGACATACGGGTCGCGGAGGATGGTCTCAGGGCTGTCCACCAACCGGCCTTCTTGGGCCAGGGCCATCACGGCCTCCTGATTTCTGGAAAGTCCCACCCGCTCGTAGAGCATGCTGTCCCGCTGGCGTTTCAACTCACGCACCGACCACCCCGACTTGATGCACTCCAGCTCATAGAACCCCCGCTTCAACGGATCATCCACTCGGGCCAGTTCCAGCAGGTGGGAGAAGGAAATAGACGAAAACAACCGCCCTGTCCACGCGCCGTCCCGCCAGGGCAGATCGGGTGTTTTGTCCTGGAGAGAGGGAAAGTGAACGAGTTGGGGCAGAGCGGATGATTCGCCAGACAGTGTCTGGTGAATATCCTGCCCCAAAACGCCAGACACCGTCTGGTGAATTGGCAGCATGGGCCAGGTAAGGGCGATTTGCCTGAAATTTCGCAGGTTGGATACGGAAAGTCCCGTGAAGCCTCCCCGCCTGAGACGATTTGCCAATGTCTCCAGGATCTTTCCACCGTACTCGGCGCGATCCTCGCCCCCCTGTTCGAATTCGACGATATAGGCACCGATCAGCCAGTTGCGCCAATTCAGCAACTGATTGACGGCCTGTCCGGCCCGGGATTGAGCGGTGGTGTGTATCCAGCCGATGGCATGGGTAAGACGGTCGAGATTCATGGGACATTCTCCGATGTGTTCAAGGCATCCAGCGCGTTGTAGAGCCCGTCAAGATCCGGGAAAAGTGGCGGCTCTCCGGCAACATCCATACCCTTGCGGGTTAGCCGGCTTAGGATTTCCCGGTCTGCTGTTCGATCTTCAGCTTCCAGTGCCTTCTGTGCGGCAATCAGATCTGCTTCCGCTACCTGGCCTTCGATGAGGGCTTCGACGAGGAGTTTGGCGGCTGTGGTGAGCTTAACTGAATCCAAACCAATCCGCACGGAAGATCTCACCATGGTACCAATCTTTTCTTGGAGACCTTTTTGGAGTATTGGAATCAATACATTTTCAATAGCCGGTTTTGTTGTATTTGGCCTCACGGAAGTAATGGATACACTTCTTTGTATTTGTTGTTTCCCAAGAGGAGATGATAAAAAAGCAGCAAGGTAACCGGAATCCCATCCGCGTTTTTTAATTTTAAGCCGAAGACTAAATGATGGAAACGCCCAATCAACAATATCCTCTGGGACTAAGGCAATCCTCCCCGTGCTGTTGCCGCACTGTACAATAAGAACATCATTTTGCGAGAGTCGATATCGCTTATTATTGCTACTATCAGGATTTACAAATTTGATAGATGAAAGATCCAAGAGAAGATCATCGCAAATGTTAGTAACCCGAAGAAAAGGATGACCTTTCGACTCCTCCCAATAGTCCTCCAGGGGCATGAACCCATATTGAACGTCAGCGAAGCTTTTAAGGTTGATCGATAGCAAGTCATGATATTTTTCAAGCGATTTTATCTGCGTGTCGATTAAAGCGTACTCTGGTTTGTAATACCATGAGTCGATTCTATCAAAAATCTGATCTGCAGAGACTCTAATATGAACCTCTTCGCAAGCTGCTTTATCACCCAGATTCGGGAGTTCAAGGATTCCCTTTCTGATTCTCCCGAGAGATGCATCGAGTTCTTCAACCATTGAAATAGACTGATCTCCTAATGTGCACAAAGCAACGGAATTTAAAGCGGCTTCCCTCAACTCCCGCGCCCGTGCCCTCAGGCGTTCCGCCTGCCGTACCTTGTTGCCGATGTAGGTTTGGGCTTGGAGACTAGCTGTAGGTGATTGTAACTCTCGGAGGTCCTCTAAATTGATGCCGGCTTGAACCGTTCCAGATACATAGCGTGAAAAAATGGCTTCTGCGTATTTACAATTCAGATACGATAGCAAATAACGCGAATCTATAAGGTCATTCCCATTTAGTGGTAACACAGCACTGTGTTGCCCAATGACTGCCATGCAGTCATCCAAAACTACGCTTGCATTCCCAACGTATCCTCCGATTGCAACTACGATATCATTGGCCTGTAACCTACAGCGTCTATTTTCATAAAACTGATCCTTAGTGATTGAAGCTGCACCTTCTACATTTACTATCCAATCAGCACAATCTTGCAATCTAATAAGTTTGTATTCGGTATTATCCCATGCGGGGCCTCGCACACCGTTTGTAATTTTTCGACTCTGATTTACTACTTTCTTTAAAGACTTAACATTTAGGTTTTGAGATAGTTGCAATGTCGCATTGTGTCCGATTGGATTATAAAAACTGCTATCAATGCGATTCTCTAGCAAGTCTGTATTTACACGAATGGTAAACATCACTCCCCCCTAACATAAGCCCCAACAATCGGCACAAGGTCATTGGTTACCCCGGGGCTGTAATCCTCGACGTTGTTTTTCACCACATAGCCCAATGTATCTGCAACGGCCATGAACACATCAGTCTGGGGCTCATCCAGGAAATGCTCAGAATCATCGGGCCGAGCCTTTCGCTTTTGAAGATACAAAATGCTGGTCTTGGCGCCCGTGCCGGAGAGCTTAAAAGCATCAGCCGGCAGGCTGATGACCGCCTTCACGATGGCCTTGCCGCCATGGAATTGGTTTGTTTTTTCGTCCTTCTTACCCATGATGTATTCACGCACGGGACGGTCGGAGGAATTACACAAAACACCGTCGGGCAGGATGATCAGCAAGCGGCCTCCGGGTTTGAGCAGTTGCAAGCACCTGTCAATGAAGAGAACCGCCGGATCAATGGTGGCAGATGTCTCTTTCCAAATGCCTTTCTTGTTGGCTTTTCCGCCCAAGGCCAGACCGTTAGTGCTAGGTGAATAGTCGAATCCGCCTCCACGTCCATCCCGTGGTGTGAGGTCGGATCTAAAAAACGCCAGTATACGGGCCATGTCCTTTTCATAAGCCTTCTTGGCCTCGGCCTGGGTCTTTTTGAATTTGGGCGTGCCGAAGGGGGGATTGGTGCAGATCAGGTCAAAACTGCAAGGCTTGAGCTGATCGGTGGTCAATGAATTGGTCGTGTAGAATATGCGGGCTTTGTTCGCACCCAGAAGCGCCATGGTGACCCGCGCCAGGGTCACCATCATGGGCGCGGAATCGGCACCCACGAAACTGTGTTCCAGCATATCCTGGAAGAGCTTTTCCCGCCGCACGTCCTGGGTGGTTTCCTTCCCGCGAATATCGGCCAGGGCGCGTTCGAGATACCCCATGGCAACGGAACCGAACCCGTAACTGCCGCAAGCCGGGTCGGCGAAGCGGAATGTGGGTGTGCCGTCAGCCTCGCGCGCGGTCAGAATTTCCGGCGTTTCCTCCAGGATATCGTGAAAGCCGATACCCAGCATGGCCTGCTTCACAGGCGCCGGGGTCAGATAAATACCCAGCCCACCCTTGGATTCGAAATTGGCCCGTAAAAAGACGTCAAACACTCGGCCCAACACGTCGGCTGCAATGTCGGCCAGCGTGCCCTTGGGTTTTACGATCTGATTTTTTTTGCCCGCAGTGACCGGCCCCAGGTTCTGAATCAATTCCAACAGGACCAGGTAATTGCCGGGCCGGTTCAGTTCAAGATGCTGGTTCTTGTTGAAGATGGGGTGGGATTCTCCCACATCGTCGGTGACCACGTAATCGGGGTGGCTTTTAAAGTGCTCGAAAGCCTCCTGTATCTGCGTTACTGCCTTCTTCTTGTTTTTCTGAACGTACTCAACCGTAAAAACATCGGCCAGGTTAAACTGGGTTCCGTCATCCAGTTTGAAGTTCAGGTCTTTGCGATCATGATGCAGGCGAAAAGATTCCAGAAAAAGCATCTTGGCGACTTCCAGGATAATGTCGTTTTTGCCGGAGACCCGGTCCTTGTCGATCTGGTAGACGCGCTCATGGAATGCGTTGAATCCGTTCATCAACCGGTCGTACATGGCCATGGACCATCGATAGGTGGGGTCGGCCTTGATACGCTTATAGTCATTGATTTCCGCCAGACCCGGCAGGCGGTCAATCTCGTGAGGGGGAAAGGACAGATCGAAGAAGGCTTCATGCTCGCCGTCGGAAACGCAACCGAACTGCGAGTACTGATCTTCCGGCGTATCCGGCGAAGGCATTTCGTAAGAGAGCCGCTGAACCTCGTTGGCGTTGGCCCGTTCCCAGGCATCCTTGGGCAGCGCCAGGGCGAAAATACGCGGCGTTTCCACACCCAGATGCATTCCCCAGTGAATCGCAGCGGCAAGGCCCGGTTCATCGCTCTTGAGTGTGGCTTCCGAGATATAACCATTTTGTTTCAGCTTTGATGAAACTTTTTTCAGTGTCTGTGCTGCCATCTGCTCAGGGCTGGGCTCTTGAACTTTTTCCTTTTTTTGGACCATGGCTCCGGTGTCCTTTCTTAAATTTTGCTATTTTTTTCGAATCAATCCCGGCCCGTAAACTGCGAGCGTATCCGAAATCTTAGCGGTGGCTTTGATCTGCTCAGGAGTTGTCACGTAATCCTTCGGCAGGCGTTTTCTGATCTCCGATGCCGACATCGGTTTTCCGGAAAATGATTCAACCGCTTTTACGATGTCCGAAAGAAGCCGGTCCCGAGGGGACTTCTCTCCAGCGCAAACCATGAACTGGTCTCCGGTTTGTTCCACCGAGAACCCGTTAACGGCGAGAAAAAAAAGATGATGCTGGGATTCCGACCAGGTACTGCCGGCAATCTTCAACTGCTCGTGAAGTTTTGCGAGAGACATTGGGCCAGAAGACAGCATCGTCCCAGCCTCTTCAAGGATTGTTTGGTTCATTTCATGCTCCTTTCCTGTATCTCACCCCATGGAATGTTCAGTACCGAGGCTACCATTCGCCTACCTTCCAGACGAAGGACGTTCCATTCCTTATCCAGATGGCGGCGATCTGCCAGCAATTCATCGAGGCGGCTTTGCCAACGTTTGCGAAGCGCACTGTCTATATTCGGAACACATAATTTAATCAAACGGCCGGCATTGGTGAATTGCAGGGCCGACCCTGTTGCCAGTCTTCGAAAGTGGGCGATCATGGCAGGGGAGGAAAGCACCAGCGCCCAGGCACCCGGGGTTTTCCGAAACGTAAAGCGGACCCAATGATCGATGGGATGCATCTCTTCGGTCAGGGCGGTATCCCCATAGGCAATTTTGGGATATGTCACCATGGTCGAAACCAGAACTTCCCCGTTTTTTACGGGTTCCGCAAAGAACCGCCCCAGGCGCGTTTCGGACAATGACGGTTCGACAGAGGGAATGTAAATGCCGGTAACGTCCGTGATTTTGAGAAGACGAATCATTGAAGAACGTCCCTGCCGCAGACGCGCTGAAGCAGCGGCTTCCGCTACAACTAGATCTTTCAAGCGTAACGCGCCTTTCTCTACAAGGCGCCTTTGCTGATATTCACTTTCAACATGCACTGGCAGCCAGGAATCACCCGCCAACAATACTGCCGGTTCTCGCACACCAGGGAATAAACTGTGACCCTGCTCATCTTGATCCGAGAGGTATTGGGAGACATGATGGGAAACCTCGGATTGCAGAGAGAACAGCCTGTTTGCATTACTTGAATACCTTTCAACCCAATCAAACAGGCGCGTCGACCATTGTGGAACACCCTCCGGCGGATCGGGAAATGGACAGTTTCTGAGATCTTTTAGGCCAATGCGCGGAAGCGCCTGGCTGCCGGAACGGGCCATAAACCAGGCCTCGAATTCCTTTTCATTTAAAAGCGCAAGGAGCCATGCGGCGTCGCCGGGCTTCATTCCTCTAACTATATAGCAGTTCCCATCTATTGGGTGTCGGTGATTGCTTTCCGATACCAGTGAGGCATGTAGGGGAGGAATCCGGGGAACCACCACATCGCCGGGGAGGACACAAAAGGGGCGATTTTCAACAACAGGTCTTTTGCAATGTTGTATTTCAATGTTCAGAAAAAAAACACCAATGTTCGCCTGGCGGTACCGAGGAGAATGCTCTGCAAGTGGGTCATGAAGAATTGACTGCGGATCCGAGCTGATCCTCCAGCCGTCAATGCACTTATCGGCAACATCTTTAACTCGGCGCGAATAACTCGTCACGTTGGCAACACGCCCTGCCTGCCCGCAAAACAGCTCGGGCAACCAGCTTTCAGCTGCGTTCATTTCATTTGGTTTTGTGGTTCCAAGCACCATCTTTAAAATCCATGTAGACTCACAGGTTTGATTTTGTGTAACCAAACTATATTTTTCTCCAAGAGTTTGTCAAGGAAAAAGTAAAAACATTTTTTTGTGAGTCTGCATGGATTTATTTGTTAGATTGCAGGAATTAAAATTCAGCCTCCACTACTCCATCTTTCGCACCAAAAGCAGAATGATTGACGAAATTATTTATGCTCACCAAGTATCTTGACCAGGCAGTCGTTTCCAAGATTTTCTGAGATTCTTTCGCGTGGAAGTACCAGCGTTTGAAATGATTGGTGAGGGTGGTCCCTTTTGATCGGAAGATTTTCCTGCCGGCTACTAAGTCCTCATACTGTTGGTTCCGATCAGCTGGAATCATCCGAAATAATTTCTTAATTCCCACCAAAATCAATTTTGTTCGGGGACGGGTATCTGGGTGTGTGTTGAGCAAGCTCCCGGTATGAAAAAAGAAAGCCAACTTTGCTTCAGTTCTATAGGCCAGTTGAAAACCTCTTCCATCTTGCCGATTGCAATTGACCGTGGAAGAACGATGGTTCCAAGGCCATCACCACCGCCTACCTGTTCCCCACGGCCGGATATGAATTCCCGTAGGGTTGCAGCTGCCAAGCATGCATCTAACATATCCTTTTGTTTTCTGCCACACCCATAAACAAAGAAGCCGATGCAGCATAACTACGTTTTGGCATGGATTCCATTTTGACCAGTTCTTCCAGGAATGACCGTCCCTGTTGCGTTGAAGCGATCGTCTGCCTTCTAACATAAGAGATTGACAGATACGGTCACACCTGGAGAACTTTTTTCAAAAAGAGCTGCATGGATCGAAAAACAATGAGCTGTCAGAAAAGTTGAGAAACCATTGTTGAAGTTGGGGGTAATGTGTGTTTAAATGTGCAAAATATCAGTGTTATTTTCTCTAAACTATAGCCAGGAACGAGCGTAGAATCAGAATTATTGAGCTTTTTCGAAACACACCCCTTGAGTTCGTGCCCATCCACAAATGGCCAATTTGCCCGATTTCGGCGTCAGGCTCAAATTGTAATCCTCGAAATACTAAAATGTATTCCTGCGGTTACAATTATCGCCTTCCTTGAACTCGAACAAATTTTCTCATTCGTGGACAGGCACGAGTTCGATAAAAAAGATCGGAATATTGATGGAAAAATTCAAAATCGAAGTTACAGAAACCGGAGTCGTCGTAACTGGCGAAAATGAAGGCCGTCTGGAATTCAGTGCAGTTGAGGCACTGATGTTGCTTGATATTCTCAAAAACGAAGAAGCCGAATTGAGAAAGATGGCGGATGCAGCGTCTCCCATGTCTGTAAAGATAAGCGTTTAAGCGATTGAGAGGAATCGGTTTGCAGGAGTTTGATATGGCCAGGGGCGATCAATCAAATGCCTCTTGTGGGAAAAATCTGAGAATATCTTCTGCTCCTGAAATTCACGGTGACAATTCCGGATACAATCAATGCCAAAGCCAGCACAAGTTCCCAGGTAATGGGTTCTCCGAGAATCAGTCCGCCAAGCAGGACGCCTGCGATCGGCATGATAAAGATGAAAGAATGGAGTGCCACCGCGCCGTATTTCAGCAGCATGGTGTTCCAGGCCACAAATCCGAAGGAGGCGGTCACAAGGCTCTGATAAAGAAGCGCGGAAAGCACTTTCCCATCCAGATTGATGATCATGCTCCCATCCCATAAAAATCCCGCCATCAGGAAAAAGGGGATGCAAAACAGCATGGGGTAAAACACCATCTGAAAGGGTGAAAACAGATGGATGATCCTTTTGGTATAGACGGTGTTGACAGCCCAGAGAAAAGCCGTTATCAGGATCAATAAATCACCGATCTGAACATCGGCGGTGACCCCTTTTTTCCCTGAAAAAACCAGGGCCATTCCCACCGCTCCCATGATCAGTCCAAGGATCTTCTTCTTGGTCATCCGATCCCCCGGAATAAACCAGTGGGCCAGGAGCAGAAGGAAAAACGGTTGAAGGTTCACCATCAGTGTTCCCCTGGAAGCACTTGTTTTTTCAAGGCCCAGATACAACAGTCCCAGCTGCAGGGTAAACACGATGGAAATAATCAAAAGCTGAAACACCTGCCCCTTCCGTAACGCAAAGGGCCTCCCGGTAAATCTGGCCCAAAAATAGATGGCCGCCACAGCGATGCTGAAACGGAGTCCGGCAGCCGTAAATGTACCAATTCCCGAAAGGCTGTACTTGATCGCCACGGCATTGGCACCGAACAGCGTGCACAGAAAACCGGTAAAGAGAGCACCGGATAATGGAATTTCCCGGTTGCTGAGGTTGTGTTGCGTCATGCTAATTAGTTTCACCTGGTGTTGAACAGGCCGTCAGGTGGATGGATTCGGACGTCCATCGAATCTGTTTGCCGACCAGTTTTTGAGTCATGTAGCGGCGGATTTGATCCACCTTTTTCGGGGAAAGCAAAGCGGCCAGTCGTTCCCGGTAACTGAGCCGGGCCGGTGTTCTTGAATCCCCGGCTGTTTCCGGAAACCAACGGGACAGAATCGCGTCCGTCACCAGTATTTCAATGGCTGTTTTTTCCGAGTGGAAATGCTTGATGAAAAGCCCGGCCTGGTCAAAGGCATGGGAGAGATCATCCCGGCTCCAATTCACCATCGGGTCCTCTGTATCCTCATAGATGGCTTCCTCGGCGGTGATCCATTTTTCCACGAGTTTTTCATCCAATCCTTCGCGATCCACCAGATCATAGATCCTCTGCCCAAGCCGTGGAATCCCTTCAACAAAAGAGATCGCCCCTTCGGGCGCCAGCACTTGTGCCACAGCTTTCACCGCCGCCACTTTGTCAAGAACGAGTAGAAGTGCGTTCCTCCCCACCACCGCATCGAAGCGCACTTCGCCCTGCCCTTCAGATGAAACCAGTTCCCGGATTTCCCCCAAAGGACCCGCCATAATCACCGGTCGATCCATTTCGTTCAAGTTTAACGCCTGCGCGCGAAGCCCTGAAGCCGATTTCTCATCCCCCGCCAGGGCCCAGACACTCCCCTCCGGCGTACGTCGAACAGCCTCCCATGTGAGCAGACCGGTTCCCGCGTTGAGATCCAGCACAATACCGTGACGTTTGATTGCTGCGGCAGCCAGTATCCGGTCACGGACCCCCGCCAAATTTGTTCCGCCCTGGTTTATGGACCGCTGAAGCCATCGGTCCCTGGCCCGGTCCGTCGGGGAAAAGGAGAGCACCTCGGGAGGCGCCGTAATCCCGCCTTCAACCATGGCGGCCAGTTGGGCTTCCCGGCGTTGATTGACCATCAGAGAAATGCTTTTTTCGTGACCCTGATCCGACGGATGGTAAAACACCTTTCCCTGAAGCGTATCCGGAAGATACTGCTGGGCGGTCCAGTGATCCCGATAGGCATGGGGATAGAGATACCCTTCGCCATGACCGAATCCTTTCTTATCCCGGCTCGCGTCTTTCAAATGCGAAGGAACATCTGTCTTCCCTTCCTTTTCCACCGCATGGAGGGCATCGAAAAAAGCCAGCGCGGAATTGCTTTTGGGGGCCGTGGCCAGGTAAAGGGCGGCTTCAGCCAGATGAAACCGGCCTTCCGGAAGCCCCACCCGGTCAAAGGCGTCCGCACATGCCGTAACCACCCCAATGGCATGAGGATCCGCCAACCCCACGTCTTCACCGGCCAGGATGAGCATCCGTCGAAACATGAACCGGGGATCTTCACCCGCATAAACCATTTTCGCCAGCCAGTAGAGCGCCGCATCCGGATCGGAACCCCGCAACGATTTAATAAAGGCACTGATGGTGTCATAATGGGCATCGCCGTCCCGGTCGTACAGCACTGCCCGTTGTTGAATACTCTCCTCAGCCACCCCCATATGAACCACGATGACCCCCTGATCATCGGGGGGGGTGGTTTCCACGGCCAGCTCCAGAGCATTCAAAACACTTCTTGCATCGCCGTTGGCCACATTCACCAGGTGGTTCAGGGCATCCGGATCAACCTGCACGTTCAACGCCCCATATCCCCGTTCCGGGTCGGCCAGGGCCTGAAAGGCGATAGCAAGCAGGTCTTCGTGACCCAGGGGTTCCAGGCGGAAAATGCGACTGCGGCTCACCAGGGGCGGGTTAACGGAAAAATAGGGATTTTCAGTGGTGGCGCCCACAAGGATCACCGTACCGTTTTCAACCCATGGCAACAAGGCGTCCTGCTGAGCTTTATTCCACCGATGAATTTCATCCACAAACAGGATCGTCCGCCGGTCATTTTCATCCCGGTACTTTCGGGCGTCTGAAATAGCCTCCCGAAGGTCTTTGACACCGGCCAAAACAGCATTCAAAGGGATAAAGCGGCTGCGGGTGGTATTGGCGATGACCATGGCCAGAGTGGTTTTCCCGGTTCCGGGAGGGCCATGGAAAATGATGGAGGAAAGTTGATCGGCGGAAATGGCACGGCGCAGCAAGCGGCCCGGGGCTGCGATATGCGCCTGGCCCACAAATTCATCCAGGGACCGGGGTCGCATACGCGCAGCCAGAGGGGAAGACTTTTGGAAATTCCGACCATTCATACGCCGATTTTTTCCGCTGCCAGAACGGCGCGATCACCGCCGGCCTTTTTGGCTTCGTACATGGCAAGATCGGCTCTCATTTGAAATTTGTCGGCTTTCTCGCCTTGAACCAGTTGGGCCACACCGATACTCATGGTCACAGGGTGTAATTTCTGTCCCATATAAGCCATTTTTTGGGGCCACCGATCAGCAAAAGTCTCCCTGAACCGATTCATGACCAAGCCTGCTTTTTTAAGGTCCGTTTCAACCAGCAACGCCCCAAACTCATCACCTCCGAGGCGATAGGCATTATCCGTGGTCCTGAACACCTTTGATATACATTCAGCCACAAAACATAAAATATTATCCCCCTCCTTGTGCCCATAGGTGTCATTGAAGGGTTTGAAATGATCCAGGTCAAAGATGGCCAGGCTTAACGAACTCCCATAGCGGATGCATCTGGCAATCTCATCCATCAAAGTGGAATGAAAATGCCGGCGGTTATAGAGATTCGTCAGGCTGTCCGTTATGGACTGCTTTCGAAGCTCTTCTTCCATTTCTTTCCTCACAGTCATATCATGGAAAAACCCCACGCTCCCGATTTCAACCTGGCCGTTTTTCGAAGCAGGGCCGGAAATTAACGCCGCCGACAGGCGTATGGGAACCGTCCTCCCTCCCACTCCTTTCACGGATACTTCAAGGCCGTCCGCCCGGCCCTGCCCCCCATAATCGTCCATGCAAATTTTTTTCTTGATCTCCCGGGCCAGCTCCGGAACACCATAAACCTCTTGAATGGTCATCTTGCCGATCACGTCTTCGGAAGCCAGCCCGGTCAGTTTTTCAGCAGCCTCATTGAATATGATCACGATCCCCTCCCGGTTGACAGCAATTATACCATCGGGGCACATCAAAACCAGTTTATCCAAAAAGTCTTTGCTCGCCATCATATCCATCCTTTGTTTCTCCAATTCCATAGGTGATCACCTTTCTAAAAAGCCGCCTGTTATTAAGGGTTTAATCGTTTACGGTTTTCACGGAAGGAAACAGAGAACGATCCGTGTGGGGCAGAAATTTCGCTGCACTGAAAAGGTTCATAAACTCCTGGTTCACGTTTAGCTCCAGATACGTAATCCGGTCCCGAATGTGAAAAAGCGATTGTTGCGCATCCACACCCAAAAGCGCCATGGTCGCTCCCGCAAGGGATGTATTGCCCAGAGAAACATAAGTTTCCAGGGGCAGGTCCGGAATCATTCCGATATTAACGGCGGATCGGGGATTGATATAACTCCCGAAGGTGCCGGCCACAAAGAACCGTCCGATATCACTAAACGGAATGTTCACGGTTTTGGAAATAGTGGTTAAAATGGTGTACATGGCAGCCTTGGAGCGAATCAGGCCGTCAATGTCGATCTGGCTGAGGGTCAACGGTTTACCGGTCCCCGAAGCTTCAGCGGGCACCACCATCAGATGGCTGATACCATCCATTTCCGTAAGGCGCTCCCCGCAACGATCCCGCACGAATTTCCCCATTAGATCAATCATGCCCGCCAGGAAGAGTTGGCTCACCAGATCAATCAGACCGGAACCGCATATGCCCAAAGGGCCATGATCTCGGGTGGCGGCTGAAGCATCTCGGTCCGGAATGGTCCCAACGGTAAAAGCGCCCGTATCAGGGACAATCACCACACTGTCAATGACACCGGGTGCCGCCATCATGCCCATATCGGCGACCCCGCTTTCAAGGGCCGGCCCCGCTGCACCGGCGCAGGCCATGAGCCAGTCCCGATTGCCGATCACCACTTCCGCATTGGTGCCCACATCCACCAGAAATGAGACGTCCTCCTGCTCCGTCATTTTCGACGCCAGGATGCCCGCGATCAAATCACCGCCGAAATAACTGCCCACATTAGGAAATACCAATACGGGCGCTTCCGGATTGATCTGAAGACCCAGTTCCCCGGCTTTTACGAGATCCGGTCGGTTCACCACCGGGATATAGGGTTCACGACAGATCCAGTGGGGATCCAGCCCCAGAAACAGGTGGGTCATGGTGGTATTGCCGGCCACCGTCATGCCCACGATGGATTTTGGTGTCACACCGTTTTCTTCCGCCAGTCTCCCGATTTGATGGTTAAGCTCATCCAACACCAGCGCCTGGAGCTTTTTAAGGCCACCCTTCTGACCGGCAAAGTGAATCCGCGTCAGGATATCCGCCCCAATCTCGATCTGGGGATTGTTAAAAGAAATCTCATCCAGTGTCTCCCCGTTGCTCAAGTTCACCAGTCGCAACACCAGGGTGGAACTTCCCAGATCCAACGAAAAGCCATAGGCCGCAGCTGTTTTTTTCCCATCAAAAACATCGATCAGCCGCCAGCAATCTACATCTCGATAGACCGCCCCTCCCACACCATAATCAAAGGCCCTAAGATCTTTGGACAACCGCTTCACCAAAGAAAAATCCACCCGAACATCCATCCCGTCAAGATGATGACGCAGCCCTTTCACCAGACGATCCACATCCGCCGTATTATCGCCGAGGCTGGGTGGTGTCAGTTCCGGCGTTACGAATTTTATCCATGCGTTATCTTTCACCGATTTTTCTATTTCCATTGATTCGGTTTTCACTCTCCGATAATCTTGACCAGAACACGCTTTCTTCGCCGTCCGTCGAATTCCCCATAGAAAATCTGTTCCCAGGTTCCAAAATCAAGTGCCCCGTCGGTAACCGCCACCACCACTTCCCGGCCCATGATCTGGCGCTTCATGTGGGCATCGGCATTGTCCTCCCCCACATTGTGGCGATACTCGGAAACGGGTTCGTGCGGTGCCAGCTTTTCCAGCCAGATCTCATAATCATGATGCAGACCCGATTCATCGTCGTTGATAAAAACAGAGGCCGTAATATGCATGGCGTTCACCAGGATTAAACCTTCCATAATCCCGCTCTCCCGAAGGCATTGTTCCACCTGTCCGGTAATGTTGATAAAAGCCCGTCGGGACGGCGCCTCAAACCATAATTCTTTTCGATAGCTTTTCATGACAATACAACTTTCCTTTCTCTGCTTTCATTGAATCCAAAACAGGGAAACAAAATATGAAGAAAAAATCAATACCAAATATTCACACGCCGGGGAAAAGCTGAAGGGTTTGGCCGGGCAACAATGTTTCTTGACCCTGATCATATCATGCATTAAGGCACACAACACCTGGCATTACCATACCCCCTGGAGGTGAGGATTATGAGTTCGGCAGGCATTCCCCTTTGACCTTAAGAAACTGTTGTGCCAATTTCTGCCCAATAATGGGCGCATTGCCACCTGAGCGGTTATTGATCATTATGTTGGTTTCGATACCTTTCTCAGTCGCCTCTCGCATGAAACCGGCTGCTTCCTGCACCATCTGTGATTGAAGCATCCCATCCACCAGTCTGTCAAACGGATGCGCCTTGGCATAAGCGTCTTCATACCGCATCCCCTTGGGCGTCATCAGACGAATGATGCGTTGTTTCCCGGAGTTGAAAACCCTGTTACCTGCCTTTTCCAGTTGCCTTCTAAGGGTCGGAAGCCACGTCCAGTGGGATAACACCTGACCCACACCGTGCTTTTCCAACACGTTGAAGACGGGAGAATTCAGATAGGCCTCGGTTCGGAGCTCAATATGGTAACGACTGTCTCGGGGAATCATTTCAAAGAACCGGTCAAAATCCAGGGCGATGGTTTTGACTGGAACTCGATCCTGTTTTCGCTGGTATTCCTGCTCAAATATCATCCCTTTCAGTGTGTTTCCCAGGATCTTCATGGCCGGCTCAAAGAACTGCCTGGTGAAAGTTTCCGGGTCAAGATAGCCCTGGTTTTCCATGTATCGGCCACCACGCCAGATTTTCCGAGCCGAAATGATCTGGGGAACCTTTATGATAACACGGTCATTTTCCTTCATGTGTTCCCGGTATCTTTTGAGGACATTAAATGTTCGGGTGGGTTCACCCCCTTTATCCAGGAGGGGAGAATAGAACGTGTAATCAATCTCAAGAACCGGAAAATGATCGAAATACTCCTCCACGCTCTCCACAGGCAGGGTTTTTTCCACAAATGATTTCCCGCGGATGGTTTTTGTCCTCCGGCGGATGCGCCCCTCATATAGCGCCCTGGTGTAGATCTGGCCAATCCATCCACCATAGCGGTCGCTGGCCGTACCCAGAAAAACATTGGGGGCCAAATCACGGAACTCAAATCGTTCCAATTTCCGCGCATCCATCATCATGTTATTGATCGTCTCTCTCGTTCATTGTCTTCACCTATAACAACCCACTAAAAAAGATTGTCAACGAATAATGTCTCTTCCCATCTGGGATCAGGCAATTCATCAAAGATAGAAGCAACCCTGTTTTCGTCTAATATTTAAAACTCCGATCGTTTTTCAAGTAATAAACAGATCCTTGGTGGAAAAATTCGGGTCACTGGTCAGGTTGACCCCGAGCCGTCGCAGACCCGCCTCATCTCCGGGCGTGGGCATGTGCGTCATATGGACTTCGCAACCCCGAAGTTCATTGAGCTTTTCCACGGCGATTTGAGCCGCGGGGTTTGTGGCGGCACTGATGCTGAGGGCAATGAGAGCTTCCAGAAGATCCAAACTGAGCGTCTTTTCGTTGAGGACATCCATTTTGAGATTCCTCACCGATTCGATAATAAACGGTGGCAGCAGCTTGATTTTTTCCGGAATTCCCGAAAGGTGCTTGGCGGCATGAAGAATAAGGCTTGACGCCGCGTGAAGGCGGGTGGAATTGCTTCCAGTAACGATGGCGCCGTCCTTGAGGGCGATGGCCGCCCCACAATAAATTCCCTCACTCCCCTTGTCTCTCTTTTGGGCGTCCAGGGATGCTTCCCGTGCCGGAGCAACCACATTCCTGTAATTAAGCTCAAGACCGAAATCCTTGATAAGAAGTTCCACCCTCTGAACCGTTCCCGAATCCGTCAACCCCATGGCATATTCGCATCGATACCGGAAATAGCGCCGGATGGTTTCCTGCTTGGCGGCCTCCTCCGTAATGCCTTCATCCGTTATGGCGAATCCAGCCCGATTGACACCCATATCCGTTGGGGATTGGTAAAAGGATTCGCCTCCCCTTATCTTCTTCAAAATTCTCTTGAGAACGGGAAAGACTTCCACATCACGGTTGTAGTTGACCGACTTCTGATCATAAGCCTCCAGATGAAAGGGATCGATCAAATTGAAATCCCCGATATCCGCAGTGGCGGCCTCATAGGCCACATTGACAGGGTGTCGAAGGGGAAGATTCCAGATGGGGAATGTCTCGAATTTGGCATATCCCGCCTGAATCCCCCGTTTATGTTCATGATATACCTGGGAGAGGCAGGTGGCCAGCTTACCGCTTCCAGGACCGGGGCCCGTGACCACCACCAAAGGCTTTTCCGTTTCAATATATTCATTGGCCCCATAACCCTCATCGCTGACGATAAGGTCCACGTCCGTGGGATAACCCTTGGTAAACTGGTGGGTGTAGACCTTTATTTTTCTCCTTTCCAGCTTGGTTTTGAACTGCTGTGCGGACGGCTGGTTTTCAAAACGGGTGATGACCACGCCCAGAACAGTAATCCCCCATTCCCTCAGATCATCAATCAATTTCATCGCATCCGAGTCATAGGTAATACCAAAATCCGCCCGCATTTTTTTTCTTTCAATATCACCCGCATAGATGCAGAGCAAAATATCAGCCTTGTCTTTTAACTCTTGAAGGAGCCGCATCTTGATATTGGGGTCATACCCCGGCAGAACCCTGGAAGCATGATAGTCGTACAAAAGCTTACCGCCGAACTCAAGGTAGAGTTTATCGTCGAACCGTTTCACTCGGTCCAAAATTTCCGATGCCTGCTCCTTCATATATTTCTCATTGTCGAATGCAATGCCCTGCGTCATGGTTCCCCCTGCGCTACTTTTTGAAGTCAAATTCCGGTTCAACATGAACCCGGTAAACATAATCCGGTAATCCTGTGTAAAGCCACTTACACCAAGGGCGGATCAGGTTTAAGCCTGCTTTTCCCAGCATCCTTGACAGCCCCCAAAGCCTCGGCATGGCGTTTTGAAAAAACCTCCCCGGCCCTGGCCTTGGCCACCTTCCGCTCCACTTTGTGTGCCTCCCTGACCGCTTCACGGGCCGCTTCCACGGCCGCCTCGATCTTCGCCATCTCTTCCCGATCAATGCCCGGTCCGGCCGCTTCCATAGCCTGGCGCAACCGGATTTCCGCTTC